>TARA_B100000963_G_scaffold35098_1_pt1 | contig 11412 bp, 9 predicted proteins | sample TARA_B100000963 | Tara Oceans TARA_B100000963 (sample SAMEA2622097) | marine metagenome | biome: marine biome (ENVO:00000447); feature: surface water layer (ENVO:00002042); material: "saline water (ENVO:00002010), including plankton (ENVO:xxxxxxxx)" | depth 5 m | reverse complement strand
GGTGGTATTTCTTCAGGACAAGATATTGTTTTTAGATATATTGTTAAGCCAACAAGTTCAGTATTAAGTGAAAAAAATACTATCACAAAGGAATTTAAGAATACTAAAATAAAAACTAAAGGACGTCATGATCCTTGTGTGGGTATTAGAGCGGTACCAGTGGGAATAGCTATGACTAATTTTGTAATAGCGGATTTATTATTAATTCATAAATCAAAATTACTCTAAAAATTTAATTAATTTGTTGTAAATAATTTTTGGTGCTATACCTGATTTTATATATTGATCTTCAATATCTGATTGATCAATAAATTCATCTTTCATGAAAAAATTTTGAATTTTTGGGGTTTTGTCTAATTTATTTATTAAAAAATCATTAACCTGACTAGAAAAACCCCCTATAGCGTTTTCCTCAATAGTAACAAAAAGGTCATGACTCACAGTTAGCTTTCGAATTAATTTAGTATCAATTGGTTTAGCAAATCTCATGTCTATTACTGAACAATCTAACTTATGATTTTTTTTTATCAGATCATTAATCTCCAATACTCTATTTAATCTCGTACCTAAATTAAGAAAAGCAATTTTTTTTCCTTTTTTTATGATTTTACCTTTACCTATTGAAATCTTTTGAAATTTATTATTATTTTTATACTCATGTGCTAAATCCCTTGGATATCTTATAGCAGATGGTTTATTATTTATAGATAATGCTAATTTGATCATACTTTTTAATTCCTCACCGCTAGAGGGGGCCATTACAATAAAATTTGGAAGACAACAAAGATAACTTAAATCAAAAGATCCAGCATGTGTAGCTCCATCAGCTCCAACAAATCCTGATCTATCTATCAAAAATCTTACAGGAAGTGATTGTATTGCTATGTCATGTACAACTTGATCATATGCTCTTTGAAGAAAAGTTGAATAAATTGCTACAAAAGGCTTTATAGACTCTGTTGTCATACCCCCTGCAAAAGTAACAGCATGTTGTTCAGCTATTCCTACATCATAAAACCTAGATGGGTATTTTTCTTGGAATTTATTTAAACCTGTTCCTGAAGGCATTGCTGCAGTTATTGCTACAATTTTTTTATCTTTTTTTGCTAGCTTTAAAATAGTATCACTAACTACATTAGTATAAGTAACAAGTTTAGATTTGTTTTGTAAACCTGTTTTCACATCAAAAGAAGATACTCCGTGAAATTTGTCTTTCGATTGCTCTGCAGGTTTATAACCTCTACCTTTCTGAGTAATTAAATGAAGGAATACTGGTCCATGCAATTCTTTTTTTTTATATTTCTTAAATAATTGAACTAGTAACTTTAAATTATGTCCATCAACTGGTCCTAGATAGTTCAAACCTAATTCTTCAAACAGAGTATTACCTGTAAGATAGCCCTTAAAATAACCCTCTGTTTTTTTTGCAAATTCACCAACTTCATTTGGCAGACTTTTAGTAAAGTTTTTAATAATATCTCTAAAACCCTCATATGATTTTGAACTCAATAAGTTAACGAGGTATTTACTCATTGCTCCAACTGGTTCTGCTATAGACATCTCATTATCATTGAGAACTATAAGAGAATTTTTATTTAGATGTCCTAAATTGTTTAACCCTTCAAAGGCCATACCTGCACTTATTGCTCCATCACCTATAACACTTACAACATCAAAATTTTTATTTAATATATCTCTTGCTGCTGTTATTCCTAAACTTGCAGAAATTGAAGTAGAGCTATGTGCTGCTCCAAAAGGATCATAGATACTTTCTGATCTTTTTGTGAAACCAGATATTCCATTTTTTTTTCTTAAAGTGTGTATTTTATTTTTCCTACCTGTAAGGATTTTATGAGGATATGTTTGATGACCAACATCCCATATAATTTTGTCATTTGGTGTATTAAAAACATAATGTAATGCAACTGTAAGTTCTACAACACCTAGACTGGCACCTAAATGACCACCCGTTTTTGATACTACCTCAATAGTGTAATCTCTTAATTCATTGTTGAGTCTTTGTAATTCACTTAATGATAATTTTTTTAAATCTTTTGGTAATTTTATTTTATCTAAAATTGACATAAATTTTTATTTACTTAAATTCTGTTGACGAAAGTGATTTATTTTTTTTTACAATTTTGTCAATTTTAATTTTTGCAGATTTTAGTTTTTCCTCGCAGTATTCTTTTAGTTCTATACCCTCCTCAAATAATTTAATGCTTTCTTCAAGTGGTGTATCTTCATTTTCCAATAAATCTGATATTTGTTCTAATCTTTTTAGTGCAGCTTCAAAGTTTTTTTCATTTTTTTTATTCATTCGAGTATTCTGATAGGGCTTTTAGATGGTTATTTAGTCCATGAAATAACCCTTTCATATCATATCCTCCCTCTAAGACAGAAATTATTGGAACATTATTTGCTAGTTTTTCCAATACAATTTTTGTCACCCAATAAAAGTCTTCATTTTCTAAATTAATTGAGGCCAAAGGATCTAATTTATGTGCATCAAAACCAGCCGAAAAATATATTAAATCAAAATTTTTATTTATTTTATCAATAATATTTTTTCGAAATAAAGACTTGAACAAATTAGAGTCACAATCACTTGGAAGAGGGCAATTTAATATATTACCAACACCTACTTCATTAGATGACCCCGTGCCTGGATAAAAAGGAAATTGATGGCTTGAAGCATAATAAACATTAGGATTATTTTCAAAAATGTGTTGAGTGCCGTTTCCATGATGTACATCAAAATCTACAATTAAGATTTTTTTAAATTTTCCAGTGTTCAATGCATATTGAGCTGAAACAGCCACATTATTAAATACTCCAAAACCCATGGCTTTATTTCTCTCAGCATGGTGACCGGGAGGTCTATGGGCACAAAAATAAACATTTTTTTTATTGTTACCCTCAATTATTTTATTAACAGCATCTACACTACCTCCGACTGCTAAAAGGTAACTTTTGAGGCTAGTTGGGCATGCTATAGTATCAGGATCTAAATAACTTAATTCAGAAGTTGGAATAGATTCAAAAATATAGTTTACATATTCTATATCGTGAACTAACGAAATCATATTCTTATCAGCAATAGTTGGTTCAATAAGATTATGTTTTGAATACTGCTCTTTAATTAAATTATTAACAACTTCTATTCTTTTTATGGACTCAGGATGGCTACCAGTATTGTGATTTTTATATTCTTCTGAAAAAAAAATATTTATCATTTCAAAATTTTTAATAAGAAACTTTTAAACCAATCATAATTTTTGTTCTGATGTTTTTTAAAGTCTTTCATTATTTTATTTAAATTTTCTATATAAGGAAATTTTTTCTTAACAATACCATGCCATCTTTTAATAGTATTAGATGTTACTTCAGGATGAAATTGAAAACCATATATATTTCTATTTTTAATTTTAAAAGAATCAACTTCATACAAAATACCTTTAGCTAATAATTCCATATTTTTATTGTAAGAAATTCCTTCTGTATGAAATTGTAGAAAAGATAAATTTTTTTTAAAAACTTTAGTATTTTTTTTTAAATTTTTCTTATAGCCACACTCAAATAATTTATTCTTTGATTTTGATATCTTCGATCCATAAATTTTTGCAATTAATTGAGCACCTAAACAAATACCAACAATTGGTTTATTTTGCTTAATTATATATTTAAGAAATTTATATTCATACAAAATAGCTTTTGATTTACTATTTGCACTCTGTTTTCCTCCATGGAATATGAACAAGTCGTATCGACTAATATCTTTTTTTTTTAAAAAAACTAAATTTTTATATAATATTGTTGTAGATTGATGTTTTGGTTGGAAAAATTTTGAGACTACACTTACATCAGCAACCTCACTATGAACTATTTGCAGTACTCTCTTCATTCTTACTAAAGTTGATGACTGTACCAAATATTATAGCATAAGAAAGCATAGATGATCCTCCATAACTTATAAATGGCAATGTCATACCTGTAGGGGGTATGAGTTTTATTGATGAACCTATATTTATAAATGCCTGTAAACACATCAAAAAACATAGACTGAAAATTGTATTGGAAATAAATAAATTTGAAGGTCTCAAAATTGATCTTCTTGCCAATATGAAGAATACAGGATACAAAAATGCAACGAATAATCCAAATAAAAGACCAAATTCTTCAATTAATATAGCAAATATGAAATCATTATGAGACTCCGGTATCGAATATTTAAGTTGACCCTCTCCTAACCCTACACCAAAAACACCTCCTGTTTTAATAGCTGATAAACTTTTTGAAACTTGAGAATTATCACCATCCAAGAAATTATCTATTCTATAAGAAACATGATCAAATAAAAAATATGTGATTAATAAAAAAAATAAACCTATAAATCCTAATAAAATAAAAAGTTTAAAATTTCTAAAATACAATATTAAAATTATAGAAAAAATAGATATATATACTAATAAAGTTCCAATATCTGGTTGAAGAAGTAGTAATATAATTACGATACTTATTTTTACGAAACTAATAAATAGATATAGTTTATTATTAGTTTTAATATACAAATAACAAAACCAAGAAAACATACATACAATTGGTCCCTTTAATAATTCTGATGGCTGAATAGAAAAAAAATTAAAATTTATCCATCTAGTTGCTCCTTTAATTTCATATCCAAAAAATGGCACTATTGATAAAAGTAAAATAAAAAATATACACGTGATATTTAAAATTTTTCTTAGATCATTTTTAGGAATTAACGGTAAAAATATTAATACAAATAAAGATATAGATAAAAAAATAATATGTTTAAATATTAATAAGTTTGAGTATTCAGTACCTATTAGAGAATAAATAGCAAGTATGCCTATAAAGGATAAAATAAAAGGAATGATAAATAGTTTTTTAGATAAGATATACCAATTAGATCCTAATAAGCTTTCATCATCTCTAAATAATATATTTTTCATAATAAAGATCTTTTAATAATTCTATTAAAATGATTTCCACGTTCAAAAAAATCTTTATAAGAATCAAATGACTCAGCACCAGGAGAAAAAATCACAAAATCATATTTGTGATTCTTTAAAATTAATTTTAGAAAATGTCCTAATTCATTAAGATTATTAAATTTGAAAAAATTAGAATTAACAAAATTTAAATGATTGAGAAATAATTTATGTTGATTACCAAATATTAATACTAATGAGTTTGCAATATTATATTTACGTTTAGTATCTTGTTTTTTTAATTTACCCCCAAGAATAAGTATTTTTCGATAACTATTAAGTAAATTATTTTTAAAAATAGCATTACTTAAATTAGTACACTTACTATCATTATATATTTTTAAATTATTTGAATTATAAATTAATTGGTTTCTAAATTTTAAACTATCCGTGATCTTAATATTATTAATTTTGATTTTTGAGTCGATTAAATTAACAAGTTTTTTGATTGAATTTAAATTTAGCTCTTTTAAATAATTATTGAGATCTGTTTTTGAAGTTGCAATGCCATCATTTAAAAAAATTCTTTTTTTATTAATTTTTATATATCTCTGATATTTTAAATATAATTCTTTGGATAAAAATAAATTAGAATTATCAAACAATAATTTTTGTATTTTAAATTTAGAATATATATAGTTTCTAAAATTTTTATGATACTCTAAGTGATCACAAAATATATTAGTTATAAGAGCATAATTTAATTTTAAAAACTTTAGTTTATCTAATTGATAAGAGCTAAGTTCAATTATTAAATAATCTATCTTTGATAGATAATTAGTTAAATTTTTTTTTTCTAAAATAGTTTTACCAAAATTACCTATAATTATTGTATTATATTTTTTAGATAAGATCTCTGAAAGATAACTACAAGTAGAAGATTTTCCTTCTGTTCCTGTTATACCAATTATACTCGGTAACAATTTTTCTAAACTTAAAAAATCAAGATCAATTAAAATTTTATTTTTGTAATTGTATAAAATATGATTTGTATCAATCTTAATTGATGGGGATACTACAAAATAACTAAATTCAGAGATTCTATTTAATAAATACTCTTTATTTATTAATTTTTTATGAGTAATTTTTTTATAATCATCATATATATTATAATTGCACCTCTTATTAATTAAGAATTTTTCTACTGATTTTCCACTTATACCATATCCGTAAATTAAAAATTTTTTTTTTAAATTTATCAATTATCTTATTTTTAAAAGAGACAAAGCTAACAAACAAAAAAGAAAGCTTAAAATCCAAAATCTAATAACTATTTTTTGTTCTGAAAGGCCTTTTTTTTCATAATGGTGATGAAGTGGTGCCATTAAAAATATTCTTTTTCCTTTTGAAAATTTGAAATATGTTACTTGTAACATTACAGATATCGTTTCTATCACAAAAAGACCACCAGCTACAGCCAGCACTATTTCTTGTTTCAAAAGAATAGAAGTTACAGCTAGTGAAGCTCCAAGTGACTGTGATCCTGTATCGCCCATGAAGATAGATGCTGGACTAGAATTAAACCATAAAAAACCGAGTAAAGCTCCAATTGCTGATGTACAAAAAATTACGATTTCCCCTGATCCTTCGATATAATTAACAAGTAAATAATCGGAAAAATTAATATTACCTAATACATATGCAAATATTGCAAATGTAAGAAATACAAATATTAGAGGCATTGAAACTAATCCATCAAGGCCATCTGTTAAATTAGTAGCGTTCGTTGAACCAACTACAATAAGTAAAATTACAACAAAGTAAAAATATCCTAGTTCGATTGATACATTCTTTAAGAAGGGGATACTGAATTTGTTAAGATCAAATCCATTATATTTTATTGTGAAATAAATCAATAATGTCGCTAACAACTGGTATAAAAATTTAGTTTTAGTAGTTATCCCATTTCCAAATTTAACTTTTTGAAAGTCATCAATAAAACCAATTAGTCCAAATAAAATCAACGTCAAGATTAAAATATAATTAAAACTAGAAAAATTTGAAGTCCACAAGATTGAGCTTAGAATAATCGAAAAAAGTATTAGAACACCACCTAGTGTTGGTGTTCCTTTTTTATGATAATGTGTATTCGGACCATCAATTCTTATAGGTTGCCCACTCGGGAAAAAAGACTGTTGGAGTTTGATCCAATAAGGCATTAATAGTAAAACAATAAAAAATGAAGTGACTAAAGATAAGCCTGATCTAAAAGAAATATAACCAAATAAATTAAATAAAAACTCTGAGTCTTTTAGAGAGTATAGTACATCACTTAACATATTCTTTTATTAACCTGTCTAGTTGATTTGATCTTGACCCCATTACAAAAATATTTTTTAAATTAGTAATTTCTTTATTCAAATATTTAATAGCTGGAATATAGTTTTTATAAAAAATAAACTTTTTAAATCTATTTTTAAATTTATAAAATTCATCTCCTACAAAAATTATTTTTGTTAAATTCAATTTAATTACTAATTCGATTATTTGTTTATGAAAAAAATCTGAACGGTCTCCTAGTTCTTTCATAGCTCCTAAAATATAGGCTTTTTGTTTGATATTTCTCTGATTAAAAATATGAATTTGTTTATTAAGTGAAAATGGACTAGCATTATAACTATGATCATAGAAACAAACCTTTTTGTTGTCTATAAATGTTATTAACTTTTTACCTCTAGACTCGATAATAGACTCATTATAAAAATAAATATTTAATTTAATTTTTTTAGTTAATGTTTTAATAAATAAATATGAAATTATTGCTATATTTATATAAAAATCTCCTTTAAGTGATTCAATAGTGTATTTTTTTTTATTATTTTTAAAATTAATTTTGAATTTGTTTTTATATTTTTGAATATTTTTTTCAATATTTTCAACATTAATAAGTTGAACTTTAGAGTTTATTTTACCGTTAATGTAATGAGGATTGTAGTTATAATTTATTAAACCTCTAATAAGTCTTTGAGAATTAAAAATTTTTAATTTATTTTGTATTAGATGATTAAAATTTTTAAAATTTCCAATATGAGAATTTTCAATACCTGTCACTAAACAATAATGTGGTTGTAAAGTTTTAACCAACTTAGTCATTTCATTAGGGCTATTGATCCCTAATTCAAACACTGAATAATTACTACTTAAATTCATATTCAAAATAGAGAACTGCAAACCCAGAATATTATTATAATTTTTATAAGATCTGTATGTATTAATGTTATTTTTTTTTAAGATATGATAAATATTTTCTTTATAGGTTGTTTTACCTACAGATCCAGTTATTGCAATGATTTTACCTTTATAAGATTCTATTAAAAATTTGCAAAAATTTTTCAAAAATAATTGAGAGTCTTTTACATAAAATAATTTAGGATGTTTATATTTTATATTTACAATTACTAAAGATGCTTTTTTTTTAATAGCATCACTATAGTACTTGTTACCATCATTATTTTTATTTTTGAGTGCAATAAAAATATCATTTTTTTTTAAAAGTCTTGTATCAAAAACTATACTAGATTTATGTTTTGTTTTTAAATCATAAATTTTTCTATAAATTTTTTGCATATTTAGATGAAATCTCTCTATCGTTGAATAAATAGTATTTATCTTTGTAGTTTTGTGTGTCCTCATGACCTTTACCAGCTATAACCAAAATACCATCATTTTTTTTTATATAGTTTACACCATATTTTATAGCTTCCCCTCTACTTGGAATTTCAATTGGGTTAGAGGAGTATCTAATAAGTGTCTTTCTAATTTCTGTTGGATCTTCATTTCTAGGATTATCATCAGTAATAATCTGTAAGTTTGTATATTTTGATACAACTCTTGCTATTTGTGGTCTTTTAACTTTATCTCTGTCACCGCCACAACCATAAATTATTATTATTTTCTTATTTAATAGAGGTAATTTGTTCAGTAAATTTTCATATGCATCTTTAGAATGAGCATAATCAATAATTATAATTTTATTTTTTTTATTATAAATAATTTCCGATCTCCCAGATGGAAAAATTGATTTATTAATCTTTAATGGGAATTTTTTAATTATTTTATTATATACCATCAAAATAGTTATGATATTTTTTATCATATAATCATTCAAACTATAAATATTATAGGTTTGATTTTTTGCGGATATCAGAAATTTAAAAAAATTTTTTTGCACTACTGAAATTTCTTTTTCTAACATATAGTTCCCTTGAATAAGCAGTTTACCATCAAAATTTTTGAATTTATTTTTTAACTTATCGTCTTGTAAAAACAAAATTGAGTTCTTCAATTTATGATTTTTTATAAGATTAACTTTGGCTAAATGATAATTTTTTAAATTCTTATGATAGTCAAGATGATCGGATTTTAAATTTGTTAATACACAGTAGTTATATTTCAAATTTCCAATTCTGCCCTCACTATAGCCAATGCTTGAAATCTCAATAAAGACAAATTTAACATCATAATTGCTTGCTATTTCAAGTAAATTAAGAATTTCAAAATATGAGGGTGTAGTGTTATTTAGTTTTTTTATTTTTTTTGAGTTTATAAAAAAACCCAATGTGCCAATATAACAAGTCCTTATTTTATTAATACTAAACAATTTATTTGCACCATAAGCTACAGAGGTTTTACCATTTGTACCTGTTATAAAAACAATTTTAAGTTTATTAAAATTGTAAAAAATTTTTGCAATAATCTCTAAATCTTTTTTATTTTTATAATAAAAATATTTAATTGAGCTTTGTTCAATTTGGTTTTTAAATTTAATATTGCAAATAATAAACTTGCAGCTTCTTTTGTAAGCTAATTTTGTATAATTTAAAAATTTCGCTTTATTTGTGTTATTAAATAAATAGATAGATTTTTTGTTACAATCTTGCCAATTTGTTACAATATTATATCCTTTTTTTTTTAATTCAGCTAAATTCATCAAATATCTGTACTTTTAGTATTAATAATAGATAAGTCCAAGTACATATAAATCTCTTTCAAAAGATTATAAAATGTTGGTTTGACCGTATTACCTGCAGTCATATATTTACCATATTTTTCTTTTGGATTTTGCATAAATGTTAAATTTAAATATTTTGGATTATTGTATGGGAAGAAACTAATATATGTGACATTTTGAAATTTCTCATTAGTTGAAATGATTTGGTCACTAGTACCTGTCTTGCCAGCAACTAAAAAGTTTTTATAAAGTTCGTTGTTAGTCTCATTGGCATAGAACAGTAGTTTATTAATAGTATTTGAAATTTTATTATATTTGTTTTTATTTTGTTTTTCCTTTTTTTCAAATGAAGCTGTAAAATTACTTCTTCCAGTTATTATTTTTCCATAGGCATTAATTAACTGAATAGGAGAAATTGATAATCCATAACCAAACGGAATATTATCGCAATAACTCCCCCTGAAATTATTAATAGTTGGCTCAACAGAATTCATTCCGAAACCAATTTTAGTAGATTTTAAAAGACCAATTTGATCTAAATCAACTTTAAATTCATTTTGACAGTCTAAGTTTCTTCTTATTAAGATCGCTCCCCTGTTAGAGGATTTTTTTAAAATATCTCCAACTTGCATTGGAATATTACTATTACTTGGAAAATCATTAATTATTTTATTTCCAATATATACAGGTTGATCAACATCAAAGTAATCATTTAAGTCAATTTTCCTATTTTTTAAAGCAGAATAGACAGTAAATGTTTTGAAAACAGACCCAAAATCAAATTTTAGATCTTTTAAAGGTAACAAAGTTTGATCAAATCTTAGAATGCTTCTATTATCTAAAAAAACATTACTAACTATTTCTTCACTACTTAAATCAACTAAAACATTTAATGCATAATCAGGATTTAATTTTAATGAGTCTTTATAAAGTGAGTCGTATATTTTTTTTTGTATCTGTATATCTATAGATAACTCAATATCATTATTATTTTTATCTACAAATTTTTCAATTAGAGACATACCTTGATGCTCGATGTTTGCATGCCCAATCATATTATTTGTAATAGTATTATATGGATATTTTCTTGTGAGTATTTTTTCAAATTTTACATAAGGGTCACCTTTATAAATAGACTCTTTAATATCTTTAAGTGGGACATCTCTAGCTAAATATTTGACTTTGTTTTTAATATTTTTTACAGAATAATTGTAGTCAGAATAAGCTAATCTATTTTTATTAATATCATAAATAGTTGGTAAGGCAGTAAGTTTTGTATCTCTAAAATCAGATATAGAAAAATTATTACTATCAAAACTTAAAAATATAAGTCGAGTCAATACAGCTATAAAGAGAGATAAAATTACAAAAATAAAAAAATTGTAATAATTTTTTGTTCTAGACAAAAGTTTATAATCTGTTTCATTACTCAGATTGAACATAATT
>TARA_B100000963_G_scaffold112434_1_pt1 | contig 11415 bp, 12 predicted proteins | sample TARA_B100000963 | Tara Oceans TARA_B100000963 (sample SAMEA2622097) | marine metagenome | biome: marine biome (ENVO:00000447); feature: surface water layer (ENVO:00002042); material: "saline water (ENVO:00002010), including plankton (ENVO:xxxxxxxx)" | depth 5 m | reverse complement strand
AATAGATAATCAAAATAATGAGGAAATTAAGAAATTAAGAGATAAGACATTGATCTTAGTTGGTTTTGGGGGTGGTTTTAGAAGAACTGAACTTATATCAATTGATCATGAGGATCTAGAATTCGTTCCTGAGGGTCTAAAAATCATTATTAAAAGATCTAAAACAGATCAATTTGGAGAAGGAATGATTAAAGGACTACCCTACTTTGATAATGAAATTTATTGTCCCGTTAAAAACTTACAAAAATGGTTAGAAATATCTAAAATTAAATCTGGACCTATTTTTAGAAGATTTTCGAGAGGTTTAACATTAACAAACAAAAGACTTACAGATCAATCTGTAGTTTTGTTAATTAAAGAATATTTAAACTTAGCTGGTATCGAAAATAAAAATTTTGCTGGTCATAGTTTAAGATCAGGATTTGCAACAGTTGCTGCTGAATCGGGAGCTGATGAAAGAAGTATCATGTCTATGACTGGTCACAAATCAACACAGATGGTAAGAAGATATATAAGGGAAGCAAATATATTTAAAAATAATGCATTAAGTAAAATAAAAATATGAAAAAAAAATTTTTAATTATTGGATGTGGATATTGGGGTTCAATAATAATTAATTCAATTAAAAATCTCAATAAATATAAAGATATTTACATTTGTGATGAAGATTACAAGAAAATGAGTATTGCAAAAAAAAGATATGGAAATTTTGTAAATAAAATTCAAATTAATGAAATTTCAAAATACAAGGATATACACTACGTTTACTTAGCAACACCTCCTAGTAAAAATTTAGATTTAATTAAAAAGATAATTCCTTTAAACAAAAAAATACTACTAGAAAAACCAGGATTTAGTAAACTTAAAGAGTTTTACATTGTCAACAACTTATTAAAAAAATCTAAAAGTGAACTAAGGTTTGGTTACATATATCTTTATCATGATTATATAAATTACTTAAAAAAAAAAATTCAGCAAGATAAATTTGGTAAAATAAAATATATTAAATTTGAAAGACAAAACTTTGGACCTATACGTAATGATGTAAATGCATTTGCTGATTTGGCTACTCACGATTTAAGTATATTAAAATTTTTGTTAAATAAAAAAATTGTTTTAAAAAATTATATTAAACATGATATATTAAGAACAAATAGTGGTGATATTGTATCCACTAATTTCAAAGTTGGAAAAATTCCAATTGATATAAATGTCAGTTGGTTAAATCCAGAAAAAATTAGAAAAATTACTATTATAACTAATAAGAAAATGATTTTATTTGATGAAATGAATTTAGAGAAACCAATACAAATATTTGATAATTATGCTAGTTATCCAAAATTGTCAAAGTTTACCAAAAGTTATTTTGCAAAAAAAGCCTTTGTTTACAAAGGAAAATCTACTTTTATAAAGTTAAAAGATAAAAAATCTTTAGATAATGAAATAAACGAATTTTTGAATGAAAAGAAAAATATTTCGGACATCAATTTTGCATCAGATATTATTAAAATTTCAAATAAATTAATTAATCAATAATTATTTAATACAGAACAAATTAGTTTTTGATGTTTCAAATTTAAATTTGGATCTATAGGTAAACTTATGCAGTGACTAGCAATAAATTCGGAATTAATAAATTTCTGATTATTAAAAAATTTTTTAAAACATTTGAGTTTATTAATTGATGTAGGATAATGAATACCGTATTGAATTAAGTTTTTTTTAAGTAATTTAATTAAATTGTTTCTATTTTTGGCAAGTATTACATATTGATGATAAACAGAATTTTTAGTGTATTGAATTAATGAAATTTTACTATTTTTAATGTTTTTTTTATAATAATTTGCTATTTTTTTTCTTTTTAAATTTAATTCAGTAAGTTTTTTTAACTTTAAATTTAATAGTGTTGCTTGAATAGTGTCTAATCTACTATTAACACCAATTTCATCATGTTCATGTTTTTTTTTTGCTCCTAAATTTCTCATTTTTATTAATTTGTTATAATATTTAATTTTATTTGTTGTGATCATCCCACCATCACCATAGCAACCAAGATTCTTGCCTGGATAAAAACTGTAACAAGCTAAATCACTATATTTCCCAATATTATTACCTAGATTATCCTTTGCACCATGTGCTTGGGCAGAATCCTCAATTATAAAAATTTTTTTTTTTCCTATAATTTTTTTAATTGCATTAATATTAACAACATTTCCATACAAATTAACTGGTAATATAACTTTTGTTTTTTTATTAATTTTTTTTTTAATGTCTTTAAGTGAAATTAAAGCATCATTTTTATCAACATCAACTAAAACTGGTTTTAAGTTATTATTTATTACAGACAAAACTGTTGATATCCATGTCATAGCAGGAACTATTACTTCTGAATTTTTTGGTAAGTTTAAACATTTTAATGCAAGATACAGTGCATCTGTTCCATTTGCACAACTGATAGAAAATTTACTTTTAGTAAATTTAGAGAATTTTTTTTCAAAAATTTCAACACTATTACCTAGTATAAAATCAGATTTTTTAAAATGAATTTTTAATTCTTTTAAAAATTGATTGTGTATATTTTTGTCTTGTTTATAGATATCATAAAATTTGATCATATTGTTAGCTATAAAATGGATGCTCTTTAATTAATAATTTGAATCTTAACAATTCTTTTTTAATATCATTTTTAGAAATATTTTTTTTTTTCATGCCAATTTTATTTAAAGAGATTTTTTTTGCAGGGTTACCTGCAAAAATATAGCCAGGTAAAACTTTTGTTTTTTTGGTAATTACTGAGGACATTCCTATCATTGAAAAGGAGCCTATAACTTGATTCTGATGAACGGTAACGTTAAATCCAAGTTGTGATTTCTTCATAACATGAGTATTACCGCCTAGAGTAACATTGTTTGAAAAAAAAACTTCATCTTCGATATTGCAATCATGTGCTATATGACTAAGTGTCATAAAATAGCATTTATTACCAATCTTAGTTATTTTTTTTGTAGTTGTAGGAAGATGAATTGTCGTAAATTCTCTAAAAGTATTGTAATTTCCAATTACGATTTTACCATTTGATTTTAAGTACGGATGTTGAGCATCAGTACCAATTATAACATTTGGTCCTATAACATTTCCTTTACCTATTTGAATTTTATCCCAATCTATTACAGCACTACTATGTACAAAATTTCCTTTGATTTTTTTAAATTTAATCATTGAATCAATTTACTTATCCCAAATATACTTAAATTTATTTTTTACATTAAAAGTTTTATATATTATATAATCAGTAACAATTTTATTATCAAAAAATCTAAAGTAATTTTTTTTAGCTAATTCTGATTTTTTGATTAATCTTTTTTCATTATTTGTAATAGTCGAAAGCTTGTTTAGTAAATCATTATGATTTTTGTAAGTTATTATCTCATCATCCTGAAAAAAATCTTGATAACATATTTTTTCATCTATAAAAGTTAATATTCCATTCCCCATTAAAGTTGCAATTCTATTACTAGATGCATATTTACTTGGACCTCCCCTACTTAAATTCAATGCTGTTTTGCAAATTTTTATTTCATCGTTTAATTTATAATTCCATTTGGGTTGTTCGTCGAATAATCCTAGAAAATTGAAATTAAATTTATTATCAGAAATATTTATTAGTTTATTAACAAATCTTAATCTTTCATCATTATTACTTTTCTTTAATTTACCAAAATTTACGCCATGACTGATCCCAAAAAATAAATCTTTACTTTTTGGATAATCATAAAAAAATCCATTTTCAATATTAGGGTCTACAGGTATAGGTAAAAAGTGCAATTTTTTTGCTTTAATTTTACTTTTTATTATATCAGGTGAAGTCGTGATAAAATAATGATCAATAAGATCGCTATTTTTTTCTAATAAATTCAAATTATTTCTATAATTTGGATCACCTTTAATTACATGGTCTTCATACCAGATACTTACTTTAGAATTAATTTTTTCTTTTAATTCTAATAAAGTATTTCTATTCAAAACGTTATTATGGCCTAAGAGTATCAGGTCTGGTTTATAATTTCGTGATATGTCCAAGATTTTTTTATCAATGTCAAATTTCTCAAAAAATTTGGAATAATTATTTCTATAATCAAAATCAATTACATCATGACCATTTCTAATTAATCCATTTGAAATTTTTTTTGAGAGCGAAATATTAAATAATCTATGATCAACTTTTGAACCAAAATTACCAATATGTAAAATTTTAAAATATCTATTATTTATATATTGATTAATTATTTTTTTGTTAATTCTAAACGCATCTAGCTTCTTAAGACTAATATCAGGTTTATGAATTACATTTCTAAAATTTTCAATTTGAATTTTTTTAAGAAATTTGGGATTTGATATAAGTTCACAAATTTTTAAATATAATTTCTTAGGATTATTTTTTATAAGTACAAGATTATTATTAAATGTTTCTGACAAACCACCACTTTTTGAAGTTATAACAGCACAACCTCGAGAAGCACTTTCCATAGCAGTTCTGCCAAACGGTTCCTCCCATGTAGGATTTACGATAGATATGGATGATTTTGCGTAAACATTAAGTAATTTTTTGTGTGTAATCCAGTTATTTATTTCTAATCTTTTATGTTTAATATTAATATTCTCTCGAGATTCATTTCCATAGACAACAGCTTTCCATTGAGGATATTTATTTAGTACTTTACTTATAGTTTTAGCAAAAATTTCATATCCTTTGCTTTTATTAAGTTTTCCAGAAAAAATTATTAATTTTTTTTTCTTTGGAAATTTTTTTATAGGATTTATAAAATTATATATGATATCTGTGTTGTTCTTATGAGAATTATCTAGGTTTTCAAAAAATTTTTTTTTAACCCATTTGCTTACAAATTGTATTCTATTACATTTTTCTAATAGAATTTTTTTGTTCTCTATATTAACACTTGATCTGATTTTATTAGGATCGTTATGAAATATTAGATTAATTTTTATTTCAGGGTTTTTTTCTATTAAGTAGATTGCATATTCAGGTCTATTATGGATTTCAACATTGGTAATTTTTTTATTAATTAAAAATTCATTTATTTTTTTTATATAATTTATATTTGTAAAATACTTTGATTTTTCATCAATAGGTAAAATGTTATTCGATAAGTATTTGTCAGATAATTTCTTTTTTTTACAAAAAACCAAGTTATTTGTTTTTGAAAATTTTAAATATTCTGATACCCAAACAGACACAGCACCAAAGTTAGTAAATGTATAATTTTCTTTTAATGGTATGATGATAGCAGTCAACTTATTTGTTAATTTCATATGCAATTTCTAAAAAAATTTCATTTATTTTTTTTAAATATTTTTCATTTGATTTAAAAATTATTTTATAATTGTTTGGTTTATATAACCAGGTTTCAAGCCATTTTTTATCTTTTTCGTTAATTATATCTATCGTTTTTTTTTTAAGTGCTAGTGAAGTGTGTACAAAATAACCAGCATGACAGCTTATATTACAAAATGAATTTTCAATCAATATTTGAAAATCTTTTATTGAAACGTCTTCTATAATTAAAATTTCAGATTCAATTAATATCTTGCTATTTATCTCATTAATTTTTTTTTTAATTAAATTTAAATTTTTATAGTAGTCAAAAAAATTATTGAATGATGTAAGAATAATCTTTTTATTTATATATTTTTTTGTATTTAATAAAGCATCTTTTAAATTTTCTTCAATATCAATAATATCAATAAATTTTTCATCCAGATGTATTAAAATATACTGATTTTTAATATTAGAAAAAAAATTTTTTTCAATTTTTTCAAGATAGTAAATTTCATTATCAACGCTGACTGGATAAAAATTCTCTATAGCTTTATATTTTTTTGGATAATTGTCACCATTACTGTTTTCTATAATCTTTTTGCTATTAAGGAATATAAAATTAATTCTAAATAAATAATATATACAAACAATAATTTTTAATAAGATATAATTATATATCCCTTTTTTTTTATATAAAAAAACATGTTTATTTTTTGCTCTTATAAAAAATATTAAAATATATGAGATACTTTTGCCATCAAATGATATTGCAGTATGATATTTTTTTAAAAAATATTTTTTAAAAAAAAGTAATTTGTTTAATATTTTGTTATTTGTATCAAATAAGTTAACCTTATTAAAAAAAGACTGATTTGAAATAAGTTTATAGTTTCTATCAGAACAAATTATTTCTGAATAATCGTATAAACTAGAAAGTTTTTTAATTACATTAGACCTTATTAAATAATCACCAAGTCTATCTATTGAAAAAAAAATAATTTTCTTAGTCAATTTTAGTTTTTTTAAAGTTTGAATTTTTAATAGAAGCTCTAAGTTTTCTATTTTTTTTTAATTTATGTTCCTCTTTTAAAGCCATACTCTTGTTACTAAATTTCAAAAAATAAACTAATTTCCATTTTTTGCCCCTAGTATATTTTGCTCCTTTACCCTGATTATGTAGTCTAATTCTTTTTGATAAATTGTTTGTATAGCCAACATAAGATAAATATTTATTATTTATTTTATTTCTTGTTTTAATTAAATACACAAAATAAGAAACCATATACAATATTAAAATGTTTAAAAATTTAAATTATAATACATATATATATATTCTGGTTATTGTATCAATAACTGCTGGTATATGGAATTCTCAATATATTAACGATGGATACCACTGGGGTTTTATATATTCAAACTCAATAGATCTTCTTAATGGAAAAAAAATCTATGCAGAAATATTTTTAGAATATGGATTATTACAAGTTTTAATAAATTTTATAATTATCAAATATATAAATGTATCTGTATTTTCAATTCAAGTTTATACGATTATAATTTATTCAGCTTCATTTTTTTTTATATTTAAAATTCTTAAATTTATAATACATGATGAAAAAATATCTTTTTATTGTATTTTAATGCTTTTTATAATTAACCCTTGGGCAATTAGTCCCTGGCCGATTTATCATTCTTTTTTTTTTTCAGTTTTATTTATTTATTTTTTTATTAATAACTGTAAGTTTAGTTCTTATATATCTGGCTTTTTTTTATTTTGTGCATATTTAACTTATACGACTTTATATAATTTTGTAATTATATCATTTTTAATTGCGTTTATTATTTTTATTTTAATCAACAAATTATATATAAAAAAAAAACATGATTTAAAATTTTTTAAAATATTTTCTACTTTTCTAATTTTATTATTAATTTTTTTTATTTTTCTTTTTTTAAATGACATATTTTTTGATTGGATTGAGTATCAAAAAATTCCATTTATCGTCAAGAATAGTTTTAATTTAGGTTTTGTTGATTTGATAATTGATTATTCGAAATTTATTTTTATAAGACCTGTTTTTAATTTAGTTTATGAGCCTCAATGGATTTTTTATTCAATTTTGTTTACATCAAACATAATTTTATTTATTATTTATTTAAAAAAAATATTTTACGAAAAACAATTTAATAAAAGAGATTATAATAATTTTATAATTATTTTATTTGTTTTTTCTCTTAATTTTGTTGCTCTTGTTAAAACTTTTACATACTTTTCTTGCTCACTGTCTTTATCTATAATTTCATTTGCTTATTTGTTTAAAAAAATCTTAAAAGAGGATGATAAATTGATAGTATCTTTTGTGTTATGTTTTATTGTTATTTTTAGTTTATTTAATTTTAATATGAAATTTTCAAAGTTTGCTGAGGATAGATTTCACAGTGTAAAATATTTAAAAAATTTAAATAAAGAAAGTAGGTCAAATATAAAATATTTTAAACATTTTAAATGGCATGTTAATTATTGGAATTTTTTAAATGAACAAAATAATTTAATTTCTAAAATTAAAAAAAATTGCAATAAAATAAATGGTATTAATCTAACTGATGATTCGTATTTGTATTTACTGATTGGAAAAAATTCATTTCAAAAAATTCCTTTTTATTTAGATACCTCACTATACAAATTGAACTATATTTTTGATAAAGATTTAAAAAAACGAGTTCAAGATAAAATAGATAGGAATTTTATATACATTATAACACATAAGAATAATGATAAAGATTTTAAATTAAGTAATGATTATTTGGTTAAAAAAATTTACAGGACCTCAAATAAAACAATAAAGGAAGAATTTAGGGTTATTTATCCAAAAAGCTGCTCTTAATCATTATTTAATTCATTGTTGGCTTCGTTTAAAGCTTCATCAATAAGTGGCTTCCACTTTTTATATGATTTTTTAATTATTTGTTTGTAAAATTCTCTCTTTTCTGGTGTGAAATCCACAACGCTATTTTGTAATTCCTTTTTTAATTTTTCAGATAGTTTTTTATCAGAAATAGAGTTTTTAATTTGTCTATCTATAACAGGTTCTATTAATTTAACGGCTATTACAAAGAAAAAAACTACCAGTATGAATGAAAATATAGCCTTTTTGTAAAAATTCATTGTGTAATAATTTCGTTAACACAGTTTGATATATATTTAATCTGACTGTTTGTTAAGGTTAAACTTGAGGGTAAATAAAAACCATACTTAGAAATATAATCTGAATTAGGAAATTTTTTTGAATTATAAAAGCTTTTTTTTCTTAACATTTTTTGTTTATGCATTGGCCAAAAAAAAGGTCTAGTACCTATTTTTTTTTCCTTTAATTTTTCCATTACATATTTAGCATTAAAATTTAATTTTGTATTAATAATTAAAATTCCTATAATCCAATAAATATTTTTAACATTTTTCTTTACAGGACTAGGAATATAAATATTTTTATTAGTACTTAAATGTTTGTAATATTCTTTTCCTATTAAATGTCTTTTGTTTACAATAGTTTTAATTCTTTTTAGTTGGCTTAAACCTAGAGTCGCTTGAATATTAGACATTCGATTATTAGATGATATATCTTCATGATTAAACCGATCAACTTTACCAAATGATAAATTTCTTAAATTAGATGCCTTTTCATACAAGTGTTTATAATTAGTTGTTATCATTCCACCTTCACCAGTAGTAATTTGTTTATTTGCGTAAAAACTATATGTGCTTATATCGCCAAAACTACCACACATTTTATTTTTATAAACTTGACCAAAATTTTCAGCTGCATCTTCCATTAAGATAATTTTTTTTTGTTTACAAATTTTAATTAATTTTTCAATTTGAAAAGGATAATTATATATATGTGTTGCTATAATTAATTTTGTCTTTGAGGTAATATTTTTTAAAATTGATTCAATATTCATATTCCAATCAAATTTATTACAATCTATTGGCTTAATTTTTAAATTATTTTTTAAACAAGCAATAGCATTAGAAAAAATAGTAAAATTAGGAATAATTACTTCACTATTTTTTGGTAAATTTAAAGATTGAACTGCAATTTCCAATGCTGCTGTACCATTGGAAACTGTAATGCCGTACCTATGACCAATAAATGTTGAGAATTCCTTTTCGAATATTTTAACATTATTTCCTTCAGCTGATATCCAACCACTTCTTAGAACATTAGAAACAGCTTGAACATCTGATTTTTTTATATTTGGTTCATTAACAGGTATAAATTTATTCAAAGTTCTGTAACCTAATCTTGTCTTTGTCTCCTAAAAAGGGACCTTGTTTAATTTCTAACATTTCTGTTTTATTTAATGTTTTAAAGCCATGACTACCTTTAATTAGTAAAATCATATCTTTTTTATTCAATATAATTGATTTTATTCTCTTCATTTTTTTATTATAGAAAAAAACTTGTAATTTACCTGAGTATATAATTAATAATTCTGACATATGTTTAATAATTTTTTTTTTATTTTTATGATAATGAGGTTGAATAATATGATTTGTTGGATGGGACATAAGACCAACCTGTAAATTTTCGGAATTAGGTGTAAAAAACTTTATGCCCTTAAATTTTTTTTTTCTAAATTTAAAAACTTTAGCTACAATTTCTTTGTTAACCTTAATTTTTTTAATTGAATAAAACATATTAATTTAAATTTTTTATATAAATACATCTTAATATAGAAATTAAATAGAAAGATCCATTAATTATAAACTTAAAAAGGTTAGGTGCAGACTTACTATTATATTCAGTATTCTTATCCTGGATAAAAGGTATTTCTTTTATATTTTTGTTTTTTCTTTTTAAATCAAAAATAAAGTCAATTATAAAGTTTGCATAATTAGTTTTTTTTGGAAAAACATCTTTAAGAACATTTTTTTTTAAAATTATAACACAACTTGTATAATCTTTTATCTCTTTATATAAAAATAATTGACATGCTTTATTTAATAAAAAACTTGGTAAACTTCTATATTTGCTCCTCTCGTCCTTTCCATTATTTACATATCTTGAAAAAATCAAACAGTCAGTTTGTAAATTCATTTTATTAAAATTTTCTATAAAATAATCGATGTAATTATACATATCTAAATCAAATCTTAAAATATAATCACCTTTAACTAAATTCAATCCATCTATAAAAGCTGTAGAGAAATTTTTAATATTTTTTCTTATTTTAAAATTAATTTTTGGATTATTAAAAGTATTTAAAATTTCAATTGTTCTATCTTTTGAGTCATCATCTATTATAATAATTTCTTTAACACATTCTTTAGTTAAAAGTTTGTTGATTGTTATAGCAATGTTTTGTTCTTCATTAAATGTACTTAAAACTATTGATAGATTTTGCATATAGATATAATTAATAACAAATGATTGTTTATTTAAAAGCTATATTTAATTTATTTAAAAATTATCACTTTTATGCACTACCAATTTTATTAAATGAAATAATATTTAATTTTAAACATGACAAATTTTTTAATAAAATTAAAATTTTGAATAGTAATTCTTTATCAGACTCTATCCCTTGTCCATACTTTTTCTTACAAAAAATAGAAAAATTTATTAAAAAAAAAAATATAAAGATAATTTGTGATTTAGGTTCTGGTTATGGAAAAATAATCTATTTTTTTGGTAAATATCTAAAATATAAAATAGATGGAGTTGAATTAGATAGAGAAATCTTTGATAAGTCAAAAAAACTAGCAGATATTAATATTAATATTATTAATAAAAATATTTTAAATTACGATTTGTCTATTATTAGATACGATTTATTGATTTTGAATGATCCTCTTAAAAAGCTAAAAGATTTTCAGCTAATTATAAAAAAAATACGAAATCTAAAACATGATTGTTACGTTGTTTTAATTAATATTACTCTTGATAAGGCTAATATTCTGATGAATAATTTAGAAATCATTAAAATTTACAAAATAACTAGAAATAAAAATATTTATTTTTGTAAAAAATTAAATGGCGGTCCCTAGGGGAATCGAACCCCTCTTTCGAGGATGA
>TARA_B100000963_G_scaffold272238_1_pt1 | contig 11429 bp, 10 predicted proteins | sample TARA_B100000963 | Tara Oceans TARA_B100000963 (sample SAMEA2622097) | marine metagenome | biome: marine biome (ENVO:00000447); feature: surface water layer (ENVO:00002042); material: "saline water (ENVO:00002010), including plankton (ENVO:xxxxxxxx)" | depth 5 m | reverse complement strand
TTTTTTCTAATACTCTCTAATTTCTCCTTTACAGTAGTGTAAACCTCAACAATATTGTTACCATCGATTGAGAGGGATTCTACTCCATAGCCCTCACCTCTAACTGCAAGTGATTCACCTTTAAACTGTTCCTTATTTGGAGTAGATAGTCCGTAACCATTGTTTTCAATAACAAATAATACAGGAAGATCCCACACAGCCGCAACGTTAAGTGACTCATGGAAATCACCCTCACTAGTTCCTCCGTCACCAGTAAAGACAACTGTAGCTTTTTTTTCGTCTTTCAATTTTTTTGCTAGACCAATACCATCGGCAATACCCATCTGAGGACCAAGGTGAGATATCATACCAACTATATTTAAGTCTTTTACACCAAAATGGAAAGATCTGTCCCTGCCTTTAGTGAATCCATCAACTTTCCCTTGAAACTGATTAAATAGTTTTACGAGCGATATATCTCTACACGTGAATACTCCCAAATTTCTATGCATTGGAAGAATATACTCCTCCGAGTTTGTGGCAAGAGCTACTCCTACTGATGTAGCCTCCTGTCCAATTCCAGAAAACCACTTGCTAATTCTATTCTGTCTCAAAAGAATTAGCATTTTCTCCTCAATCAGTCGAGGCTTTAGAATAGATAAATATAATTTTTTAAGGGTTTTATCGGATAAATTGCTGTTGTCGAACAACATATTTAGGTTAATGTTGAATGCCGGGAGTTAGTTAGTACTATTAACAATATTTTAGTTTGGTTTACCGAAGTAAATATAAAAAAAAATATGATCTATTTATACTTTTTTGATATAAGGTTATCCAGTGAAATCTTTCCTGGACCAACCAAAAATATATAGGTATAAGAGATTAGAAAAAGTAATCCTTTTTCCATTTTTGTAAAAGGATCACCCCAGTGTGCATCGAAGACAACTATTATAAATGTATAGATAATTGGAATTGAAAATAACCTTGTTCCAAGACCAAGTATTACAAATAATGGTGCAAAAAATTCACCAAATGTCACAAGTGCGAGTGATGTCTCCTCATTAAAGAAGAGGTGAGTCCTACTCCATATCCTACCTTCAATAAGACGCATCAACTTTGAATAACCATGAGTCATGAGAGATAAACCAACAACTAACCTAAAGAGTAGGTTGGCATAATCACTCAGATATGTTTTAGTAGAGAAGAGGAATAAAAATCTATTCATATAAAGAAGACGATAATAAGAGAGTAAAGTTATAAATTTACCTCATGGTTAAAGAAAATTATAGGATAGGTCACGGTTACGATGTACATAAGTTAGAAACCGGTGAAAAATTTGTGATAGGAGGAATAGAAATTGACCATGAGAAAGGGGCTGTTGGTCATTCAGATGCTGACATAGTAATTCACGTAATATGTGACTCAATACTTGGAGCGCTTTCAGAAGGAGATATTGGAAAACATTTTCCAGATACAGACAAAAAATATAAGGGGATAGATAGCAAAGTACTACTCCTTGAAGTTATGGAAATTCTAAATAAAAAAGGTTTTGAAGTAAATAATATCGACGTATCTGTACTCCTACAAAAACCTAAACTAAGAAATCACATTGACAAAATGATTGAGACTCTTTCATCTGTTATGAAAATAGACAAAAAAAAATTATCTATAAAAGCAACTACTACAGAAGGGCTTGGGTTTGTGGGAAGAGAAGAAGGAGTTGCTGCCCACTGTGTAACACTAATAAATAAGATATGAATCTAAAAATAATTAAAACTGATGACGGATCAGACACCCTATATAACAAAAAATTAGACGAAACTTATCACTCCCTTCATGGCTCAGTTACCGAGTCTAAACATGTATATATTAACGCCGGTCTAAGCAGTGTTATAGATAAAAATGTAAAAAAAACTATTAGTATTCTTGAGGTTGGATTAGGCACAGGTCTCAACCTTCTTCTCACCCTGAAGTTTGCAAAGAAGAACGATCTTAAAATACAATACCATGCTATTGAGCCCTTCCCCCTAGATAATTTCATTCTAAAAAAATTAGATTTTAATAACAAGCTCGAAGGCTTTGACAAAAAAATATATGAAAAAATTCATCACCCAAAAAATCTGAAACCAGTCAAACTATCAGAAAACATTTCTTTTACTAAAAGCATAACACGATTGGAACAGATTTCATTTGAGAAAGAGAAGTACGATCTAGTTTTCTTTGATGCTTTTGCTCCAAGTAAACAACCAGACATATGGAGTAAAGAAAATTTCAAATTAATTAAAGATGCGATGAAGACTTCAGGTGTTATAGTGACTTACTCATCATCTGGTAAACTAAAAAAGATACTGAAGGAGTTAAAATTTGAAATCGAAATCCTACAAGGTCCTAGAGGAAAAAAAGAAATGACAAGGGCAACAAAATAACTTACCACTCTCTGTTATAAAGCTCAATCTTCTCCAGTTCCTCCTCATCAAGAGTATTCCCCATGCCGTGGACTGCCGATATATTAAAAAATCCAACTACAGGAAATCTATTATCATTAACTACTTGCAAGTTAGTAGGTACATTAGAAAGAGATACAGCAAAAAGCTCACCAAATCCACCAGGTCTATTAATTTGTATGCTTGTCTTATTTAAGAAATCAAAAGCTTCATAGGTTACGGAATGTATCTCAACATATATCGAGTCCCCCTTGTTAAATGGTGAGATAAAGTCTCCATCATCATCTGTTTCAAACCTTGTTATCCCTCTTCTTATTGGGGGTATAAATGGTATTCCATCGATTACTGCTCCCTCAGACGAAGCACCAGCATCTATACAAGTTATTATGTCATCTAAACCATTTTGGTAGATTCCATTTACGTATGACTTTATCCAGTAGGCATCACCAATTCCTGCCTCCTCTCTTGACCAAAATTCTGCGTAGTATGAACCTTTTGGAAACTGACCCCTAACAAAATTAACACTGTCAATTATTGAGGTTCTATTCATAGTAGATTGTGCTATAATTTCTTTTCCATCGTGTTGAATATTTAAAATATAGGAAGAGCCCACATCACCTAAATTATTTTTTAAGTTAGTTGGTTGCCAAACATACTCACCCGGTACCGATTCAATAAAATCGAATACATTTCCTAGGTTATCGCTAACCTGTACAATAGCTCCACTAACTGATGGTGATGAGGTAGAATCTAAATAATCCTGGGTGGAAGATAATATTATCTTTTGCTCCTCATTTAAATTATTTAACCATGCGTCAACCACGAGAATGGGATCATTTGTAGGAAGTTCAGGTGTAATTATATCTTCACATGATATTAAAATTAAAAGCAGAAATGGGAGTAAAGTATTTCTCATTAGAACTTAAAATTATATGTTATCGATGGGACAAATGATCCAATAATTGATAGCCTCGTAACCTCTCCTGGAACAAAATTCTGAGAAACATTCGACTTACCTTGAGAGAAATATATTGAGAAAGGATTTCTCCTGTTATAAACATTGTAGATACCAATAACAGTTGAGCTTTCATTTTTTCTTTCCTTACCATTTCTCTTAAACTCCTTGCCATTTATAGTAACTGAAAAATCTAGTCTGTGGTAATCAGGTATCCTGAACTGATGTCTCGACCTATCTGCATTATGAGGAATGGCAAAACCCTGTATGACATATTTTGAGGATGGAAAAGTAACTGGGGTCCCAGTGAGGTAAACAAAGTTTCCAGATAACTGAACTCTCTTGTTAATCTTATATGTTGAAGTTATCTTGATGTTGTGTGTCTGATCGTATCTTGTCGGATACCAGTCAAAGTTATTTATTCCATCTATTTTAAGCTCAGACTTACCATAGGAGTAACTTACCCAACCATTAAAATTACCTCTGTTTTTTCTTAGTAATAACTCTAATCCATAAGCTCTACCTAAACCACTTAAAAGGTCTCCCTCAAAATATTTATTGATAAGTAAGTCAGCTCCGTCAATGTAATCTATCTGATTTTTCAAATCCTTATAATAGACTTCCACTGAGGTCTCAAATAGATTGTTATTAAAATTTTTAAATAAACCAAATACGTATATGTCTCCTGACTGAGGTTTTATATTATTTGTACTTGGGGTCCACACATCCAAAGAGCTTGATGCCGCAGTATTGGAGAGGAGATGTATATACTGAGTCATTTTATTGTAGCTGGCTTTAATAGAAAAAGAATTAGAGGGCTGGAAATTTACTGATACCCTTGGCTCTATGCTGGAATACGTTTTTATTGATTCAGATCCAGTAACTTGTGTCTCATTTGTCAGTTCTTTCCTAAATCCTGGAGTACCCTCACTAGAGAAATCGTATATGTATCCAGGCCCATAATAAGAGTAATATGAACCACGAAGTCCATATGAAATTGTAAGATTTGAAATTTTTTGTTCATTTCCTATATATACTGATCCCTCAAATGCATACTTGTCTGGAAGAGTAATATCTGTGATCTCACCTTCGCTCACTCCAATTGCGTTGGCTGGTTCAAAGCTATACCTTATAAGTTCAGCACCGACAGATAGTTCGTTATCCGTATTAATGAAATAGCTAAACTCAGGTTTGAAGTTTACTGTTTCTATCCTTGAGTCCCACTCAAATTTATTCATGTCGTCACTCCCAAACGCTAACTGATAATCGTAGTTACTATAGATAATTGTGAAGTTGGAGAATAGCCTGTCATTAAATAAGTGATTCCACCTTAAAGTACCTGTCCTATTTCCCCAATTAAAACCCTGTCTCTCGTCAAACATAAAAATATCTCTACCTAAATAACTTGAGAGATAAATTGTGTTTTTGTCATTAATTTCAAAGTTAGCCTTAGCCGTTACATCGTAAAAGTTTAATGCTGCACCATCATCCAGAAAACTAGAATTATTTAAGAATGGTCTAAACAATATATCTGCGTACGATCTTCTGAGAGCAAGTATAAAGGATGACTTATCTTTCACTATTGGCGACTCAAGAGTTAGTCTACTAAAAATTGAACCAATACCCCCAGACACAGATGTCTTTTTACTGTTACCGTCTTTCATCCTTATATCAAGTATAGAAGAAATTCTTCCGCCATATCTTGAGGGTATACCACCCTTATAAAGTTTCAGATCTTTAACTGCGTCAGGATTAAAAACAGACAAGAAACCTAGAAGGTGAGAAGAGTTATAAACTGGAGCTTCATCCAAGAGAACAAGGTTCTGTCCAACTGACCCCCCTCGTACATTAAACCCAGAAGCACCCTCTCCCACCGAACTTACTCCGGGTAATAACTGTATTGCTTTTATTATATCATTTTCCCCGAGGAAAGTAGGTATTTCAGCGACCTTAGAAATATCAAGTTTGCTAGTACTCATCTCAATACTGCTGACGTTATAGTCTTCAGCCACATCACTCACTACGACGTCCTGTAGCTGAATATCAAGACTAATTAGTTCAATGTCTAACTTTTTATTAGCGTCTAAAGATACAGTTGTACTTGAAGACTCGTAACCTATATACCTAAATTCTATGGTATACTCTCCTTCAGAAAGAGTAAGAGAATAGAAACCATATGCATTAGTTACAGTACCTGATTTTAATTCATTTACGTAAACTGTAGCCCCAATTAGAACCTCACCAGTCTCTGAATCATTAACGTAACCATTTAAAGTAAAACTATTCTGTGAGAATAAAACCTTAGGCGCAAAAAATAGAAATAAGATTAGTAGTTGTAAATATTTCATTCACGATATATAACGAAAAATAGAAATGTGAGTTATTTACTAAGTATATCTTTGAAGATAATCCTTGAGTGATCCCTTGAGTTTTCAATAAACCATTTATTTGTCTTTAGGCCTCCGCATATCACTCCTGCTAGATATATTCCCTCGACATTAGTCATCATCGTATCAGGATTATGGATGGGTGTTTTATACTCATCTTCTCCAATTTCAACACCTATTTTCTCAAGGAATCCAAAGTCTGGCTGGTAACCTGTCATCGCAAGAACAAAATCATTCTCTAAAGTTACATCACCTTCAGGAGTACTTATAATGATATTGTCCTCTGTAATTTTTGTAATATTGGAATTAAAGTAAGATTTGATAGAACCCTCTTTAATTCTATTTTCTACATCAGGCTTTACCCAATACTTTACTGACTCGCTAAGACTAGGCTCCCTCACTATCATAGTCACCTCCTTTGCACCTTTTCTATACGTCTCCAGTGCGACATCAACTGCTGAATTGGCAGCACCCACAACAGCTACATTCATACCAAAGTATGGATGAGGCTCGTCGTAATAATGTTTTACTTTTGGTAGATCTTCACCTGGTACATTGAGCTTGTAAGGGAGGTCGTAAAAACCTGTTGATAATATTATTTTTTTTGCTGAGTAATTTCCTTTGGTAGTCTTGACTTCAAAAATATCTTCCTTTAAAATCTCCTCTACCTCCTCGTATAAATTTATGTCGAGCTCCCAAGATGATACTACCCGCCTGTAATACTCAAGCGCCTCAGACTTAGTGGGCTTAGCATTATGTGATATAAAAGGTACTCCACCTATTTCAAGCTTATCGGAAGTAGAGAAGAATGTCATATTTTTTGGGTAGTTGTAGAGAGAGTTTACAAGACAGCCCTTATCTATAACAACGTATGAAAGTTTATTTTTCTTTGCCTCAATCGCACAACACAGTCCGATAGGGCCAGCACCTATGATAACAACGTCCAACATCACTTAATAATTTTAAATTTTAATTCCATTGGGTCAAGAATATTATGTAAATCTTCGATGAAGGTTGAGTTATAGAAAGACATAATGTTATCTTTTCTCTCCTGAGGTGTGCCTTCAGGAAAGCACTCGTAGAAAAGGTCTGCAACTCTGTCAACTAAAATTTTATTCTGATCTTTCTGTGATTTTATAAATCTTTTCTCGACTTGAGTTAACATTTTCTCAGTCTTCTTGGCATTGGCTAGGACATGGGGAGACATTGTCTTGTCCACAGACTTATATTTCGATGCGATTAAATCAAACTGCTTTCTGATATTTTTTATTTCTGACGAAAAATTTTTATCCCCGTCTTCTAAGACACCCAGTGATTTTTTTTCAATATTATTTTTTCCACTAAATATATCTTGAAAATCAAGTCCATATTTATCTATCGTCTTTTTAGACTTATGGGATATGATAAGGACTGAGTCTCTTGGAACGATTACAGGAAACTCTTTATCATATTTCTCAAAAAACTTTCTGAAGCTGAGCCAGTACACTACCTCTGCAGGTCCGCCGATATATGCTACATTTGGCATAATCATCTGCTGGTAAAGACAGCGCATCACAACATTTGGACTAAACCTCTCTGGATTGCTATTTATCTCATTCTCCATCTCTTCTTTGGTGAAGGTAATACCTGATTCTCTGATAATAAATTTATCACTTACAGACTCAATCCTCTCTCTTAAACCTTTCTTCATATAGAAGAAATTAATTTTTCTTACGTACACATCGGATTTTTTTTCTGATGAATCTTCGACCTTAGATATGGTGTTATCAAATAAATCACTTCTCATCAATTCTTTCACGCTTGCTTTAAGAGCTTTGGAGTCAGGATCAAAAACTACAAGCCCATAACTTGCGAAAAGTGTATTCATATATTTTCTCACTGCCTCTGATAGTGTACTACTGGTAAAGTATGCATCTTCAAATATTTCAATCGAGTCAGGAATAATACCTGCTAATTTCTTTATTGATCTTGGGTCAATTCCACCAACTGCTCCTGATGGATTTATATCCCACTCGTACGTCTTCCCTTTTGAAAAAAACGTTTTAATCTCATCAAAATCATGGTCTTCAGATGCCATCCAGTATACTGGAATAAAGGTTTTGTCAGTGTACTTAGCGTTTAATTTTTTAGCAAGTTTTATTGTAGATATTACCTTATAGATAATGTAAAGTGGTCCAGAAAAAATATTTAGCTGATGACCTGTGGTTACGGTATAAGTATTTTCTTTTCTTAAAGCATTTATATTTTTACTAACGCTATCTGAAATTTCTATGTCACCATACTGGCTAGTGATCGCATCACTTAAATTTTTCCTTGAATCAATAGAGCAATTTATATTATTAGCCACCCTCTCTATATTATCGTAGGTAGGATAGTAAGGCTTCTCTTTATGTTTATCTATGAACTCACAAAATTTTTTTGAGAACAAATTTGTCTTACTAAATTCAATACAATGTGCCTCCATCAGTCTAACTTACCAATTAAATCATACTCCTTGGAGTCAGTTATTTTTATGTCATAGAAATCCCCTACTCTTAGGTGCATCTCTTTTGATGGAATTATCACCTCGTTATCAACTTCTGGCGAGTCTTGCTCCGTCCTTCCGTAGTAATTGTTAGCATCAACCCTGTCAATTAGTACCTTAACTCTTTTGCCAACTTTATTTTTATTTTTCTCAGTAGATATTTTCTGCTGAAGGGCCATAATCTTATTTGATCTTGACCTCTTGACCTGCTCTGGGACGTCATCCTCTAGCTTGTGTGCCGTAGTTCCCTCCTCATGAGAGTAGGTGAAGATTCCTAGCCTGTCAAACTTCGACCTCTCAACAAAATCATACATCTCCTGAAAGTCTTTTTCAGTCTCACATGGATGGCCTGCAATGAGAGTGGTCCTAAGAGCAATTTCTGGATTTATGTCTCTTATATTTTTGATGAGCTCATCAGTCTTCTCCCTTGTTATGCCTCTTTTCATGACCTTAAGCATATTAGTTGAGCCGTGTTGAAGCGGGATATCTAAGTAGTTACAAATGTTATCCCTCTCTCTCATCACCTCAATGATATCCATCGGAAATCCAGCAGGGTATGCATAATGTATCCTTATCCAGTCTAGACCATCAACGTCAGAAAGTTTTTTTAGTAGCTCTGACATTGCTCTCTTCTTGTAGATATCTATACCGTAATAGGTCGAATCCTGCGCGATTAGCATGATCTCCTTGACACCATTTCTAACAAGATTTTTTGCCTCTATAATAATCTGATCCATAGGCTTTGAGATATGTCTACCCCTCATGAGTGGTATGGCACAGAAAGAGCACGGCCTGTCACACCCCTCAGAAATCTTCAGATATGCGTAGTGGGAATCCGTTGTGATAATCCTGTCACCCAGAAGTTCATTCCGGTACTTAGCCTCAAAATTTTTGAGTAGTTCCGGCAGCTCTCTGGTACCGTAAAACCCATCGACCTCTGGAATATCTGTCTTCAGATCATCTTTATATCTCTCGGACAAACATCCTGTCACATACAACTTTTTTATGGTTCCCTCTTCCTTATCCTTGGCATGTTTTAGTATGGTGTCAATTGACTCCTGCTTCGCCTTGTCAATGAAGCCGCAGGTGTTGATGATTACAATGTCTGGGTTGATGTCTTCCCTCTGATGGAACACATCTTTCTTATTTCCCTTGAGCTGCGTCATGAGCACCTCAGAGTCTACCAGGTTCTTGGCACATCCTAGGGTTACGATATTTATTTTTTCTTTCGCTTTTGTCTGCATAACTAAAACTGAGATGCAAAATTAACGAATATATACCACTTGTAGTTGTAATTACTACTGGGAGGACTTCACAATATTAAATATGACTCTCTTCTCTGAATTATCTTCAACTACTTCTATAAGATAAGATCCGTTATTATATTTTCCCATCTCTAGCTCAAGTTGATCAAAGGGAACAGATTTCTGCTCTAGAACTCTACCCAATTTATCAACTAACCTAAGGTGATAGGTGCCAGTAGGATCTCCGCCTTTGAATAATACCTTATCGTAAGTTGGATTTGGATATGCAACCATGTCCAATACTAACTCACCCTCTACTGAGGTTGGAAAGAGTTCGATCATAATTGGCTGATGAAAACCCTGAGTCAGCTCCCTTGAAGGCTGACTAAGCGTTGTGACTACACCCTCTCCAATAGTCCAACTAACAGTAAAATCTCCTCCACCAATCTTAACTGTCTTAGTGGCTCCAGAAGATGAAATGACCTGCTGAGAGAATAAGTTGGCTGAATAAAAAAAAAGTAAAGAAAGGAATAAAGTTCTCATACTACATTATTGTGAAGTCTTAACAATATTAAATATGACCCTTTTCTCTGACTTATCTTCAACTACTTCTATAAGGTAAGAGCCGTTGTTATATTTTCCCATCTCTAGCTCAAGTTGATCAGAGGGAACAGATTTCTGCTCCAATACCCGTCCTAGCTTATCTACCAGTCTCAGGTGATACGTTCCAGTTGGATCTCCCCCCTTAAATAAGACTTTATCGTATGTCGGGTTAGGATATGCAACCATGTCTAGGACCATATCATCCTCCAAAGAGGTAGGAAAAAGGTCAACCATAAGAGGTTGATGGAAACCCTGTGTTAAATTGGTATTTTCATTTTGCAAAGTAGCAACCAAAGTCTCGCCAAGTGTCCAGCTGATAATAAAGTTATCATTACTTGATGTTTTTCCAGCAGATGATATAATGGTCTGCGAGTAAATATTACCAGAGAAGAAAAAAACAAATACTATAATTATATATTTCATAATGTTATCCTAAGTTTATTCATTATTCATTTATCCTTGACTTAAGGTTCTTTACCTCCTCAATAAGAAGATCTATCGCCTCCCTCTGAGAGTCAATCATCTCCTGTTGCTCTTGCACAGCCTTGATTAATGGGACAGTGAGGGCACCGTACTGTAAGCCCTGCTTACCATTAGCGACATCCTCTGACCATCCACTCCAATCTATCCCCAAATCGTCCATTGCAGACTTAACCTCTTGCGCTATCAGACCGTCGTAATAATTCTCATCATCCTGTGGTCTTATATACCCTACATTACCAGGCCCTGATCCTGGGATAGCAGAGAACCTATCATCTAAAATTTCAGCAGGATAGTCAGCAGGGTTTTTGAGCTTATATCTTACTGGTCTCAACTTCTTTATAAACTCCAAACCAAGAGTATTATCAGATACCTCTCTCTTTATCCTCTCATCGGAATAGCCAGTTATAGATGTCACCTGAGCCTTAATAGCGGTAATCGAAGTGTTACCAAGAGCTATCTCATTATCTCCTGTACCTGTAGCATTATACCCAATAACGATCTGGTTTATAGCGTTGTTGGCACTAGGGTCAGCATCATATCCAATAAGTACATTATTAGACCCAGTAGTGATAACATCTCCAGCCTGATATCCTAAAGCTGTGTTCTTCTCATTTATGGTTTGGTTATATAAAGCATAAGATCCCACAGCTGTGTTACGATTACCAGTAGTGTTTGTATATAAAGCATTAAACCCCACAGCTGTATTAAGTTCACCTGTAGTGTTATATCTTGAAGCCCTATATCCCGAAGCTGTATTCATATTACCTGAAGTGTTTTCAGTTAATGCATCATAACCTGTGGCTGTGTTAT
>TARA_B100000963_G_scaffold79162_1_pt1 | contig 11441 bp, 10 predicted proteins | sample TARA_B100000963 | Tara Oceans TARA_B100000963 (sample SAMEA2622097) | marine metagenome | biome: marine biome (ENVO:00000447); feature: surface water layer (ENVO:00002042); material: "saline water (ENVO:00002010), including plankton (ENVO:xxxxxxxx)" | depth 5 m | reverse complement strand
GGGGATTTTAGCTACTGCCCGCCGGGTGACGAGGGTTGGTCACTAAGCGCGCGGCGGCTCACAGTGGCCACGGGTACTGACCAGGTCATTGCCCGAGGTGCTGTATTACGCGTTAAGTCGGTGCCGGTTTTGTATCTACCCTACTTGAAGATGGCGTTAGGCGGTGACCGTGGTCTAACGCGGGCGCGGCAGAGTGGATTCTTACGTCCAAGCGTTGGCTATGACGACGAAGAAGGCAGCAGTTTCGGCGTGCCTTACTATTGGAATATTGCGGCGAATATTGACGCCACGTTAAAGCCCAAATTGGTCAGTAACCGCGGAGCCGGGTTTGCCGCCGAGGGACGCTGGCTCACCTCTAGGCAATTCACGCAGTTACAAGCCGGGCTGTTATCTGACGACAAAATATATAACGGCGTCATGAGCCGCCGTCGCTACGACAAATTTGGCGGAGCTGATCGTTTCGGTGCGTTTGTGCCGGCCAGCCGTTGGTACGTGAATCTACGGCACAGTGGCGCTTTGGGCCGTTTCCGCACCCATGCAGATTATTCGCGCCTGAGTGACCGCGACTATTTGCGTGATTTAGATACGGATTTTGGCCGGTCGTATGCCGACAGCTTTGACGCCTTAGACCCGTCAGATCTGCAGGGCCTACTGGAAATCCGCTACCAACATCACGGCTTAAGCGCGCGGCTCTGGCATCAGAGTTTCCAGCGCTTGGACCAGTTGGCCTTACCGACGTACAGTCGCTCGCCGCAATTGGATTTAGACTATAAGCGAGCGATAGGTGCAAATTGGCAGCTGCGTACTCTGGGCAGCTGGGCCCGCTTTGAACGTACGCAAGACGATTTTTTTGCGCCCTTAGGTGTGTCGCAGCAGCAGCCAGATCTCACACAGGGCATCTATGGCGAACGGCTGCATGTGCAGCCGGAGCTGTCCTACCTAAAACGCTGGCCCGGAGGGTATGTAAGTGGTGCCGGTGGCTTCATGCACACGGCCTATGCTTTGAAGCAGGATTTAAGGTCCGCGCAATCGACGCTTGTTGAAACAGCGCCTACCCGTAATGTGGGTTTCCTCAATGTTGATGCGGGTTTGTATTTCGACCGCTATTTTCAAAGCGTAGGTAAGCGCTGGTTGCAAACCTTAGAGCCGCGCATCTTTTATTTGCGTCAAAGCTACGCCGACCAGTCGACGCTGCCGCTCTTTGATAGCACCAATGTGTCCCTTGGCTACAGCCAGCTGTTTCAGAAAAAGCGCTTTGTGGGCCTCGATCGGGTCGGTGATGCGAATCAAATAACGCTAGGTTTGAGCAGTCGTTTGCTGTCTGCCGAAAACGGTCGGGAGTATCTAAGCTACAGCCTCGGTAAGATCGCTTATGTGCGTAATCCTCGAGTGGGCTTGCGAGGTAACTTAAGATCATCCCAAACCGCGCCCACGGCGATCATCGCCAGTGAGTTCAATGTGCGGTTCGGTTCGCGCTGGCAGCTCGACAGCCACCAGTTATGGAGCCAGAGGGCGGCTCAATGGCAGGAACTGGGCGCGGCGTTACATTACCGCGTAAATCAGGGGCGCATGGTTACTTTAGGTGCGCGCAAACGCCTGGCATCGGCCGCGTTTTTCGACGAAGCGGTAGAGCAGATCGAAATTTCTACGATTTGGCCGGCGTCCAGACGGGTGTCGTTGCTGGCGCACTGGCACTACGATGTTCAGCGGTCGCGTACCGTGGAGGGATTTGTGGGCGTGCAATACGACGACTGCTGCGTGCGAGGCCGCTTACTATTTACTCAGGCTTTACATAGTTCTGCGTTTGTACCGCTCCGTGTAGCGGGTAGCGCCGATCATTCGTTGCAAACGAATCGCGGCTTAGCGCTGGAGGTGACGTTAAAAGGGCTAGGCGGCTTCGGGTCGAATATTGAAGCGATGTTGCGTCGAGGTGTACGTGGCTATGACAATGCTATGATGCGACCTTGACCGCTGTATCCACTGCCCCAGCCTGCGATACACTGCGCCCGGCGCGTTTGCTTACCCATAAGTTCAGGGGATGACGTTATGTACCCAAGACAGTTGTTGGAAATTTTTTTGACTCGGGTGAAGTTACCTGGGTTGGGAACCGTCATATGTGCTTTAGCACTTACTGCGGTGCCGATGGTCGCCACGGCGCAGTACCAGAAGCTCGATGGCATCGTTGCGGTGGTCGACGACGACGTGGTGCTGGCCAGTGAATTAATGGACCGCCTCGCCTTGGTGCGAAGGTCCAGTGAAGAAAATGGTACGCGGTTACCTCCCAATGACATTCTAGTAAGCCAGATCATGGAGCGGCTTGTATTAGAAAATTTGCAGCGTCAGGAAGCGGATCGTCGCGGGTTGAATATCGACGATGAAACCTTGAGCCGCGCCGTTTCGCAATTCGCGCAAAACAATAATTTAACACTCGACGAGTTTCGTCAGGCGTTACTTGCCGACGGTAATAACTTTCGTCAGTTTCGCGAGGATATTCGTGAAGAAATGCTGGTCAATCGACTGCAACGCGCTTTGGTTGGTCGGCGAATATCGATAACAGAACAAGACGTACAGGGGCTGTTAAACTCACCGTATTACCAACAACTTTTTTCAGACGAATATCGGGTCGGACACATCATGATTACGTTGGAAGAAAATGTTTCTGATGAGGTGGCGCAGCAGGCTTTGGAAAAGGCAGAAAATCTAGTCGCGACGCTTCGCGAAGGTGCAGAATTCGCCCCGATCGCCATGGCCGAATCTTCCGCCAGCTCGGCGCTGGAAGGCGGTGATATGGGATGGCGCAAGGCCGGAGAGTTGCCAAGCTTATTCGCTGAACCGGTGATGCAGATGAGTGTTGGCGATATTGCGCAGCCTATCGTTAGTGGCAGCTCGATACACATTATTAAGTTGCTGGAACAACGCGGCGCTGGGGTGCAGAAATCCAAGCAGACCAAGGTCCGACACATCTTGGTAAGGCCGTCAGAGATAAGAACACCCAGCGAAGCAGAAGAGATTATTCGAGGTTTACATCAACGGCTCGGCGCAGGTAGTGACTTTAGTGAGTTGGCAACGCAGTACTCCGAGGATCCGGGTAGCGCCTTAAACGGCGGCGATTTGGGTTGGTCGACTACGGATCAGTTTGTCGGTATTTTTTCAGAAGTCATGCAGAGTACCGCCGAAGGCGCCTTTAGCGAACCGTTTCTGAGTCAGTTTGGCTGGCATGTGTTGTTAGTTGAAGGCCGTCGCGAACAAGATATGAGCGACGAGGCCCGGCGTAATATGGCGCTGGAGTTACTGCACAACAGGCGCTTCGAAGAAGAACGGCAGGAGTGGCTGAAAGAATTGCGTGATGAAGCTTTTGTTGAAATTCGTTTGCCGAGTGCCTAAATCGAAGTTCGCTAGCGGATGGGGGTAAATGCTTTGATAGCGGTCACCCCAGGCGAACCGGCAGGGATTGGTCCAGACCTCGTCGTTCAGTATGCTCAGCAGCCGCATACCGGGGCCACGCCTTGGGTAGCGGTCGCTGACGCGGATATGCTGCGCGAGCGTGCGCGCATGCTCGGGTTGCCACTGCGCGTGCACGACGACCTTGCGCGCGCGTCCTCTGCTCCAGGCGACCTTGCCGTTATGCACGTGCCGCTGTCGAACAAAGTAGTTCCCGGGCAGCTCAGTGCCGATCATGCGGCCGGCGTGCTGGCCGCGTTAGATCGGGCCATTGTCGGTGCCATGGACGGGACGTTTGCGGCGCTGGTAACGGGCCCCATGCAGAAATCGGTAATCAATGACGCGGGGATTCCTTTCAGCGGACATACCGAATATTTAGCTGCGGCGGCGGCTGTTGAGGATGTAGTCATGCTGTTGATGAGCGACGCATTAAAGGTCGCATTGGCCACCACGCATCTGCCGCTGGCGGCGGTGTCTGCTGCGCTGGATCAGCAGTTATTGGAGCGCCGTTTGAGGATTCTGCACGCCGCCTTGATCCGAGATTTTGGATTGCCTGAACCAACCATTTTAGTTGCTGGATTGAATCCCCACGCTGGCGAAGATGGACATTTGGGTCGCGAAGAAATCGAGGTCATCGAACCTGTTTGCGAAATGTTAAGACGTTCTGGTATGCGTGTTATTGGTCCGTTGCCGGCGGACACCCTCTATACCCCTAAGTATCTGGAGCAGGCGGATGCCACCATGGCGATGTTCCATGATCAAGGGCTCCCGGTACTCAAATTCGCAGGCTTTGGCCGTGCCGTCAACGTAACTTTGGGGTTGCCGTTTGTGCGTACTTCGGTAGATCACGGCACTGCTCTAGATTTAGCGGCAAGTGGTCGAGCGGATACGGGCAGTTTTGCCCACGCGCTGGCGGCTGCACAAGCAATAGTGACTCAGCGCACGACCTAATGCGTGCACGCAAACGATTTGGCCAACATTTCTTAAACGACGCTGGGGTATTGCAGCGAATTACTGATGCGGTGGCACTGCGGCCGGCGCAGCGTGTTTTAGAGATTGGTCCTGGCACCGGTGCGTTGACAGAATATCTGGCCGCTATCGAAGGCACTCGCTATACCGCGATCGAGATTGACCGAGATTTGGTGCCGCAATTGCAACAACGTTTTCCGGCGCTGCAGGTTATCAATGCTGATGTCCTGAGCGTCGATCTGGAGCAGTTGCTTGGGACCGCAACGGACGGATGGCGGGTGGTAGGGAATCTGCCTTACAACATATCCTCGCCACTTATCCTAAAGTTCGTGCATTACGCGCACAGCGCACCCGGAAGCATTCGCGATATGCACTTCATGCTGCAAAAAGAAATGGCAGATCGTATGCGCGCCACACCGAGCACCAAAGCCTGGGGACGCCTGAGTGTTATGGTTCAGTTGTTTGCAGAGGTCGAAAATTTGTTTGACGTACCGCCGTCCAGTTTTACACCGCCGCCGAAAGTAGATTCGGCGGTGGTGCGCATTCGGCCTCGCGCTACCGTAGATCTGCCAGCACAGTTGTCGACTCTGGATCAGATCCTTAGACAAGCATTTTCGGCACGGCGTAAGCGACTATCCAATGCACTTAAGAGTTTGAATATTGATTGGTCAGAGATGCAGGCTCAGCCGAATTGGCGAGCGGATGACGTCGGCGCCGCGGAGTTTTTGCAGATCGCGCAGTGGGTTGATGAACACCGTGGATAGTTGCCGTAGGGCACCGGCAACCGCAATCTGTCGCTAGAACTTCTCCGGATAAATCTAGATAGCGGCCGCGTTGTTTCAGACAACGACATAACTAAGTGTAAAATGAGCGATGGCGGCAAGCGAAGAAGGCGTGTTTAGACGTGAAACCAGATCAAGACGAAGCAATAAAAGTCAGCGTGGAGTGCCGGTATCTGCCGCAGGAGTCGGATCCCGGTGCCCAGCGCTTTGTATTTGCCTACACCATCACGATTGAAAATAATTCCAACGAAGTCAGTCAGTTACTTAACCGGCATTGGGTCATCACGGATGGCCAGGGCGAGGTCGAAGAGGTCCATGGCCCTGGGGTGGTCGGCCAGCAGCCGCGAATTCAACCGGGCGAAGGTTTTCGATACACCAGCGGCGCCATATTAAAAACACCGGTGGGTGTAATGCAGGGTCGGTACGAGTTCGTTACCGACGCAGGCCAGCGCTTCGACGCGGAGATTCCTCAGTTCACGCTTGCGGTGTCGGAGCTTGTCCATTAGGGCCGGGCGAACGGAGAGCCAGAACAGATGAGCACATACGCGATTGGTGATATTCAGGGTTGCGATCGTGAATTTGCGGCGCTGCTGGAGAAAATCAACTTCGGCGGTGATGACGAACTGTGGATCGCAGGTGACCTGATTAACCGTGGTCCGGACTCCCTTGGTGTTTTGCGTCGGATATATGGAATGTCCGATCAATGTCGCATTGTACTGGGCAATCACGACCTGCACTTTTTAGCGATCTTGTTTGGTGGGCATTCGCCCAATCGAGCCGATACGTTAGATGAACTGCTCGCAGCGGATGATGTGGAAGAGCTTGGCCACTGGCTGCGTCGACAACCGCTGCTGCATGTGTCTGTGGAAAAACGCCACGCGCTGGTGCATGCCGGCATTCCTCCGATGTGGTCGTACAATCAGGCACTCGATTATGCCGCTGAAGTGGAGCGCGTCATGCAGGGCAACGGTGAGTTGGGCTATGTCGAATTTTTTCGTCAGATGTATGGCAATAAGCCGGCCTGCTGGAGTCCAGAGTTGCATGGCATGGATCGGTTGCGCGTCATTACTAATTTTTTTACGCGTATGCGTTTGCTCGATGATTCGCAGCAGATGGACTTCAGTCACAAAGGCTCGCTCGATGACGCACCTGAAAGTTTACGGCCCTGGTACCGCATCGCCATAGAGCGCCAACCCAGTAAAATTCTTTTTGGCCATTGGGCGGCGTTAGAGGGCTATACGGGTATAGCCAACGCGATAGCCCTAGACACCGGATGTGTTTGGGGGCGAACGCTTACCGCCTATTGTCTGGAAACGGGTGACCTGATTTCGCAGCCGGCGCTGTAGCGGCGATACAGGGTAAAGTCGATGCAAGATCTGGACTGTTATTTGGTCGGCGGCGCCGTCCGTGATGAGTTGTTGGGGCGGCCCAGTCCGGATCGTGACTGGGTTGTGGTAGGGGCAACCGAAGCAGAGTTGCTGGCGTTGGATTTCATGCGTGTAGGCAAAGACTTCCCTGTATTTTTGCATCCGCAGACAAAAGAGGAGTACGCACTCGCGCGTACCGAACGCAAGCGCGGCCAGGGACATCGTGGGTTTGCAATAGACGCTAGCCCGGAGGTCACTCTGGAGCAGGATTTGGGTCGCCGCGATCTAACCATCAATGCCATTGCCAAGGACCGTACCGGACAACTCATCGATCCTTACAACGGGCTGCGCGACCTCAGTGATCGAATATTCCGGCATGTCTCTGAGGCCTTCACTGAAGACCCGCTACGGGTGTTTCGGGTGGCGCGATTCGCGGCTCAGTTGCCGGACTTTAAAGTTGCGGAGGAGACCCAGACGCTTATGCGCAGTATGGCTGTCGCAGGTGAATTGCAAACGCTGTCAGCAGAACGGGTATGGCAGGAGTTTGCGAAAGCTTTGGGGGCGCCGCACCCGCACCGCTGGTTCGAAGTGCTCGGGGACTGCGGGGGCTTAGCGCCATGGTTGGAAGAATTACAGCATCTTGCGGCACATCGATTTTACAGTGGCAGCAGCGAGCAGCGCTTCGCCCAGTTGCCCGTGTCCATGGCTGAGCTTGAAGGTCTTGCCAAGCGCTTGCGTATTCCAAAACATTACGTGCAGCTGGCGGCTGATCGTCTGTTGTACGGAGCTGTTTTAAGTGCCTACCCGTGGCGCGCCAGTCAGGCGGCGGAACTGTATCACGCGCTCACAGAACTGCAGTTGTTACATGATAGTGCGCGAATAAACCGCGTTATGACGTTGCTGCGACCCGATGTAGTCGCTAAAGATGACGCGGTGCTCAAAGACATCCGACAGGGGCTGCGTGCTGTGCAGTTACCGGCAGATCATGGCATGTCCGGATCAGCCTATGGCGAGGCGCTGAAGCAATTGCGTATAACCTGGCTGCACCGCTACTTAGCCCGATAAATTTGCACGCCCACCCGCGCATCGGCAACGGCTTCGGGTTTGCATACCCGCACGCGCACCGCCAGCGTCAGCGGCGAGCGTAAACAAAGATCAGCGATGTCGCTAACCAATGTTTCGATGAGCAGATACTCGCCGTCGGTGGTCAGCGTCCTGACCTGTTCTGTAAGCGTTGCGTAGTCCAGTGCGTCGGCAATGTTCTTACTGTGCGCGGCGGTCCGAGTGTCTGTTTCTAATTCAAGGTCGATGACGACGCGCTGGGGCGTTGTGCGTTCTTTGGGCAAGATGCCGAGAATCGCCTGAACGTGCAGCTGTTCGATAAAAACAATGTCGTTCATGACTTCTGAAACCTGGGTAGTTCGTCCATGGGCCAGCGGGCGCGAGTATTGATCGCCAAATGTGCATCTCCACCCTGAGCCTGCATACGCAGCGCCCCGGCATAGGCGATCATGGCACCGTTATCTGTACACAGGTCCGCAGGTGCATAGTACACCTCAGCGTTTAGTTGGCTCTCCAGCTGCTCGCGTAGGCGCTGGTTTGCGCTGACGCCACCGGCGATGACTAAGTGTGGCGCATCCACCTGCTTAATCGCTCGCCGACACTTGATAACCAGCGTATCCACGGCGGCTTCTTCAAACGCCAGCGCAATGTTGTCACGGTCGATGTCGCTTAGGGGGCTGTGCTGCTTTACGGTGTTTAGGGCGTAGGTTTTTAAGCCGCTGAAGCTAAAGTCCAAGCCCGGTCGATCGGTCATTGGGCGGGGGAAACGAAACGCCGATTCAAGTCCGAGTTGTTGGTTGCGCGCCTCGGCGCGTGCAGCGGCTTTAGCCACGGCGGGCCCGCCCGGATAATCAAAGTCGAGTAGCTTGGCTGTTTTGTCGAACGCCTCGCCAGCGGCGTCATCAACAGATTCGCCAAGCAGTTGGTATTCACCGAATTCGCTAACAAGCACAAGCTGGGTATGGCCACCAGACACCAGCAAGGCGACAAATGGTAACGGCGGCTTGCGCTCTGCCAGCAGCGGCGCCAGCAGATGAGCTTCCATATGATGCACAGCAATTGCCGGGATGCCCAATGCCCAGCCGAGACTGCGCGCATAGCTGGCGCCGACTAATAACGCGCCCATCAGGCCAGGCCCTGCGGTATAGGCCACACCATCGAGATCGTCGAGGCTGCAACCGGATCGGTTCAGCAGTTGCTGGGTCAGCGGCGCAACCCTGCGCACATGATCTCGCGAGGCCAGTTCTGGTACGACGCCACCGTAGTCAGCATGCAGGGTGATCTGGCTGTGCAGTACTTGATCGAGCAGGCCTTGATCGCTGTCATACAACGCCAGTCCGGTTTCGTCGCAGGACGTTTCAATACCAAGAATGAGCATGGCTTTATCATACCCAAGGTTGTCAGGCGCGTCGCCAAACGGCGCAAATATCTGCAATTACGACAGCATAGACTTGGGTTAAAGGCGCGGCATCATGGTTGCTGTTGGTAGAGTCGCTGTGTAGAATCCGCGCCCTCGATCAATCGATCAAAGTGTTAAAGAGTAACAAGTAGATTTATGCCGCACGTAAGAGTTAAAGAAAACGAACCCTTCGACATCGCCCTGCGCCGCTTTAAGCGCTCGTGCGAAAAAGCCGGTGTACTGTCGGAAGTGCGCCGTCGCGAGTTTTACGAAAAGCCTACTGCGGTGCGCAAGCGTAAGGCGGCCGCCGCAGTGAAGCGGCATATGAAAAAGCTGCAGCGCGAGGGGCGCAAGTTCGAGCGCGCGTATTAACATTCGGTAGATTCCTCGGCTGCTGTTCAAAGCAGCCGCACAGACCACGTCAAAAACAGCATGTCCGCACTGAAAGAGCAGCTAAAGCAGGCCACGAAAGAAGCGATGCGCGCGCGTGATAAAGAGCGTGTGGCGACTTTGCGCATGGTCAATGCCGAAGTAAAACGAGTGGAGGTGGACGATCGTCGCGAACTCAGTGATGACGACATTTTCGCCATTCTTAACAAAATGCTGAAGCAACGTCAGGACGCTCTAGGCCAGTATGAAGAGGCGGGTAGAGACGATCTAGCTGCCATAGAGGCGTACGAGATATCGGTGATTCAGAGCTTCCTGCCAGAACAAATGGATGAGGAAGAACTCGTTGATTTTGTTGCCGGGATCATTGCCGAGGCGGGTGCCAGCGGGATGCAAGACATGGGCAAGGTCATGGGGTTGCTTAAAGCTCAGGGGGAAGGCCGCGTTGATATGGGTCGCGCCAGCGCTTTGGTAAAAGCACAGCTGAGCAGTTAGGTACGCAAATCGGCGCGCGCACGAGCGGCGCAGCAGCCATCGCTTGTGATAGCCTGTGGTTCTTGCAGTGCGTAGCGTGAAGACTTTGGCTGGCCGAATTCCACAACACTTTATCAACGATCTAATCGATCGAGCGGACATTGTCAGCGTGATCGACGAGCGCGTGACGTTGAAAAAAACCGGCAAGAACTACTCTGGTCTATGCCCGTTTCACGACGAAAAAACACCGTCTTTTTCGGTCAGTCCGGACAAGCAATTTTTCCATTGCTTTGGTTGTCAGGAAAGCGGCACGGTGCTGACCTTTCTTATGAAATATGAGCGTTTAGAATTTGTTGAGGCGGTGGAAATGCTGGCCCGCGATATGGGCATGGAGGTCCCCAGAGAGCAAGGGCGCGGCCCGGTGGTCAAGGTCGATGAAGACCTGTATTCGATTTTGGGTCAGGCGGAGCGTTTTTATCGGAGTCAATTACGCGGTGCGACTCAGGCCGTGGAATACCTCAAGGGGCGAGGACTTACGGGTGAGATAGCGCGGGACTTCGGCATCGGATACGCACCGGCTGAATGGCATGGGATAGGCGACGCGTTGATCGGTGAGCGCATCAGCGAAGAAAAACTGCTGACTGCGGGTCTGCTGATCAAAAATGATAAAGGTCGTGTTTACGATCGTTTTCGCGATCGAATCATGTTCCCGATCCGTGACACGCGAGGTCGAGTGATTGCGTTTGGTGGCCGCATTTTGGCCCAGGATGGCGGGCCGAAATACCTGAATTCGCCGGAAACGCCGATATTTTTCAAAGCCCAAGAGCTTTACGGATTATACGAGGCGCGCAAAGCGCTGCGCAAAATTGACGCGTTGTTGGTAGTAGAAGGCTACATGGATGTTGTGGCGCTGGCGCAAAACGGCATCGCCAATGCGGTAGCCACGCTCGGTACGGCCACCGGTGAAGCGCACTTCAAAAAGCTGTACCGATACGCAGATCAGGTGGTGTGTTGTTTTGACGGCGATAAAGCGGGCCGCAGTGCGGCGTGGCGAGCGCTGGAAAGCGCACTGCCGGTCCTTAATGAGCACCGGCAGCTTAAATTCGCCTTTCTGCCGGATGGTGAAGACCCGGATTCGCTGATCCGCGGCCGAGGTGAGGCAGCGTTTCAGGGCTTCATCGACAATGCGGTGCCGGCGCTGGAGTTTTTATTAAGCCGATTGGCGGAGGGATTGGATTTAGCCACGCTGGACGGACGCGCCAAATTTATTGGGCTGGCCAGTCCCTATGTGGAAAAGATTACCCCTGGCGTATTGCGCGATCTGGTGCAGGCGCGGGTGCGGGACATCGGCGGCATGGCTCAGCCGTTGACGCGCTCTAACACAACCTTCAGTCGCCCAAACCCGCAAAAAGTCAAAAGAACCCAAGACCTGCCAGAGCGTATGGCGGAAATACTGCTCAGACAGCCCGCGCTGTTGCAGCAAACGAGCGACGAACAGCGCCAAGATCTGCACGCCCATAGCGCGGAATTAGGGATATTCGGCGCCTTATTGGAACTGTT
>TARA_B100000963_G_scaffold163311_1_pt1 | contig 11443 bp, 14 predicted proteins | sample TARA_B100000963 | Tara Oceans TARA_B100000963 (sample SAMEA2622097) | marine metagenome | biome: marine biome (ENVO:00000447); feature: surface water layer (ENVO:00002042); material: "saline water (ENVO:00002010), including plankton (ENVO:xxxxxxxx)" | depth 5 m | reverse complement strand
ATATCTATAGCTGGATAAATTCTTTTGTCTGCAATTTTTCTATCTAAAACTGTTTCACTGTTACCTGTGCCTTTAAACTCTTCAAAAATCACCTCATCCATTCTGCTTCCAGTATCTATCAACGCGGTTGATATTATTGTTAAGGAACCGCCTTCCTCAACGTTTCTTGCCGCGCCAAAAAATCTTTTCGGCCTTTGCAGTGCGTTAGCATCTACACCACCGGTTAATACTTTTCCTGAACTAGGAATAACAGCGTTGTAGGCTCTTCCTAATCTTGTGATTGAGTCCAGCAATATAACTACGTCTTTTTTATGTTCCACTAGTCTTTTTGCTTTTTCAATTACCATTTCAGCTACAGCAACGTGTCTAGATGCAGGTTCGTCGAATGTTGATGCAACTACTTCACCCTTAACTGACCTTTGCATATCAGTAACTTCCTCTGGTCTTTCATCAATTAGCAATACCATTAAATAACACTCTGGATGATTGGCAGTAATTGATTGAGCTATATTTTGGAGGATTATCGTTTTTCCTGCTCTGGGTGGAGAAACTATTAAAGATCTCTGCCCTTTTCCGATAGGACTTACAAGATCAATAAGTCTAGCTGTATTATCTGGCTTTTTTTCAACTTTTGTTGTTTCGACTTCAAGTTTAATTCTTTCATTTGGGTAAAGCGGAGTTAAATTATCAAAGGCAATTTTATTTTTTCCTTTATCTGGATCATCAAAATTAATTTTATTTACTTTAAGCAAAGCGAAGTACCTCTCGGCATCTTTGGGACCTCTAATTTCTCCCTCTACAGAATCTCCTGTTCTCAAACCGAACCTTCTAATCTGACTCGGACTCACATAAATATCATCAGGTCCAGGCAAATAATTTGATTCTATAGCCCGCAAGAAACCAAAGCCGTCCTGTAGAACTTCCAAAACCCCTGTAGCTGTAATTTGCTCATTTTTTTCAGCAAGTTTTTTTAAAATGGCAAAAAGAATTTCTTGCTTTCTTAAAGTACTTGGATTTTCTATTCCTAGCTTTTCAGCTTCACTAATAAGTTCCGCAGGGTTTTTTTGCTTTAGTTCTTGTAAGTTCATTTGATTGTTTTTGAATTAAGGAATGTAGTAAAAATATATGTTTTTTTAAAAAAAATTCAAGTCCGAGATCTCTTTAATTGCAAAAAAAAGGGTGTAAAATTACCTATTTATGAGTAAATTAATACTTAATTTTCATATTTTCTAGCAAATATTGAGTAATCGCCAGTTTTTAATAAGAATTTAATAATCTACATTTTATCAAATTCATTTACAAACTTTTTTACACTTTGCCAATCTGTAAACTCATAAACATTATTAACGTTTGTGGGGCCGTTAGTGATAAACATTATCAGTCTTATTACATTTTTGTTTACAAAGCCTAATTTTGGATAATCGATTTTTCCAGCAAATACTCCGATCTTTTTAGGCTTCCAGTTAGTTTTTTTTAAAAACTTCTTTATATATGGATTTGTTTCAGGAGTATTTTTGTCAGACTTGCGTGCAACAACATTAACAGAAAAAAACGCATTCTTTTTTTTATCTAAAATAACTTTGTTTTCATCAATAAATTTATAAACTTTCGGGCTATGCTTTCCATATCTGATGCTTGCTCCAATAATTATTTGGTCGTATGAGTCTATCTTTTTGCTAAATGCTTCTTCTAGAGAGAGAATTTCGTAAGAATTTTTGTTAATAGAACTGTCTTTTATAGTTTCACAAATCTTTTTTGTTTGGCCATCTGTAGTTGAATAGATTATCAAAGAATTCATTCTTATTTAGAAAATATGTTTATTTATTAAGTGTTGAAACAATTCTATGTGTTTAGAGTTATCATTTAAGCAAGGTATAAGATCAAAGTTTTCTCCTCCGCTAGCTATAAAAGTTTCTCTTCCAGCCATATTTATTTCTTCTAAAGTTTCCACGCAATCGGAGGCGAAACCTGGACAGATTACTAGTAAATTTTTTATACCTTGTTTTGGTAACTCTTCTAAAGTCTTATCTGTATAAGGTTTTAGCCATTCTTGAGGTCCAAACCTTGATTGAAACGTAGTTTTAATTTCAATTTTATTAAATTTTTCAGTGATTAGTCTTGTAGTTTTTTGGCAATAGCATTGGTATGGATCTCCTTTATCAAAATAAGATTTTGGAATACCGTGATATGATGAAATTATCAAATCCGGCTTCCAGTTTATTTCTTTTATCTTTTTTTCAATACTTTCTACTAATGCATCTATGTACATAGGTTCACTTTCGTAATGAGGTATGATTTGTAGGCTTGGTTGCCATCTCATATTCATTAGAGATCGATATACTTCATCACACACGGTAGCGGTAGTTGCTGCTGCATACTGTGGGTATAAGGGTAAAATAATTATATGTTCACATCCTCTCTCTTTGAGACTATTAAGACGAGATTTAATACTTGGATTTCCGTATCTCATTGCAAAATCAACTATAATTTTCTCATTTCCTATTTTACCGTTAAGCTTAACCGCTTGACTTCTTGTAAAAAATAACAATGGGGATTCATTAGTATCTTTTCTCCAGATTTTTTTGTAAGCGTGGGCTGTTTTAGATGGTCTAAAAGTTAGAATAAATAAATTTAAGATTATCTTCCAGATTATTGGGTTAACTTCTATAACCCTTTTATCAGATAAAAACTCTTTTAAATATTTTCTTATATCAAGCCATTTGGTCGAGTCCGGTGTTCCCAGGTTTATAATCAGAACTCCAGTTTTACCAAATTTTACTTCTGGGTGATTTTTATCCATTAAAGTTCCTATAAAATTTTATTAATTTTTTAACTTTATCAGGATCTGTTTGAGGAAGTAACCCGTGCCCTAAGTTAAAAACATAAGGAATACCATTAAAAGCTTTAATGTATTTCGTCGCTACTTTAATCATTTCTTCTTCAGATTTTAGTAATTCTTTAGGATCTAAACCTCCTTGAATTACAACATTTTTTAATTTCTCCTTTGCCCACAAAGGATCTACATCGTAATCGATATTAATGCCATCTGGACCTACAAAATTATTAAAGCCCTCAAATTTTTCTCCAATTCCTTTTGGAAAACAAATATTTGGTATTTTTTCAGACTTACAAAAATCAATTATTCTTTTATTTGGAATGTAACAATATTCTTCTATTTTATCTTCTGGTATTAACCCAGCCCATGAATCAAATATTTGTACAACATCTGCTCCATTTTTGATTTGGTTCTTAATGTGGATACAAATAAATTTTATAAGTTTTTCTAAAATTTCATTTAGCCCTGAAATATTTCTTAATTTAACCAAATTAATTTTATTTTTATTTATTTTTAAATTTAAAATATATATTAGTAAAGTCCACGGTGCCCCAACGAAAGAAATAAGTGTTTTATCTTTTTCTAATTTTTTTCTTGTTATTTTAATCGCTTCATACACCGGGCTTAATTTCTTAGAAAATTCTCTTTCTGAGTTTTTTAAAAAATTATTGTAGTTAAATTCGCTAAGTTCAGGTCCTTGATCTTTAATAAATTTTACTTTTTGTCCTAGAGCATAAGGTATCATCAGAATATCAGAAAATATTATAGCTGAGTCTAAATCAAATCTCTTAATAGGCTGTAAGGTTATTTCCGAACTTAAATTACTATTTAAACAAAGTTTAACAAAATCTTTATTTTTTTCTCTTATTTTTCTAAATTCAGGGAGATATCTTCCTGCTTGTCTCATAAACCATATCGATTTACAAATTTTCTTTTTTTTCAAAATATCTTTAAGTCCACTCATATTAAATAAAAGTTTTTTGAAATGATTGAATTATAGTTAGGTATTGTGTATTTCTCATATAACTTTTTATACATATTTTATACATTTTTAGATTAACAACTTTTAAAAAAAACCCCTAATTTGTTGACTTTATTAATCTTATAAACATTAGTAAAACAACATTATAAACATCGAATAAAATGTTTAAATATTGTTGATTAATGTTAATTTTTTAAGTGATTTTTAAAAAAAAGTGAAAAAATAACATTTATTAATAAATTATAAACAAATTTATGAACGAAAAATACAATGTATATCTTGTGTCTGATTCTACGGGTGAAACATTAGATAGAATATTCTTATCATTAAAATCACAATTCGCTAACTTCGATTATGATAAAAAAGAGTTTGCTTTTGTAAGAACAGAACAACAAATAGATAAAATAATAAACGAATGTAACAAACTGGAAAATTCTTTAATTTTATACACAATAGTGGAAACAAAGCTGGCTAAATACATTGCTAGTCAAAGTGAGAAAAGTGACGTCCCGTGTTTTGGTATACTTGGTAATTTAATACTAAGCTTTTCAAAATTGTTAAATCAAAAAGCAATTCATAAACCTAGTGCGCAGCATGTTTTGGATGATGATTACTATAAAAGAATAGAAGCTATTCAATTCACAATGTCTCATGACGATGGAAAAAAAGTTGATGATATCGATAATGCGGATATAATATTACTTGGTGTAAGCAGAACAAGCAAAACACCCACTTCAATTTATCTTGCTAATAGAGGTTATAAAACAATAAATATACCTTTGGTCTTAGATCACAAGTTACCGAAAGATTTATTAGCAAATAATAAAGCATGTGTAATAGGTTTGACAGCAGATCCTGAAAGACTGGCTGATATTAGACGTAATAGAGTCGCGATCATGAATGACCATCAGCTTAAAGATTATACTAATTTAGACTCTATCAAAAAAGAGGTTAATGACTCAAAAAATCTTTTTAAAAAAAATAACTGGCCAATTATTGATGTAACAAGAAAATCTGTTGAGGAGACAGCTGCTTCAATTTTAAAAATTATAGAAATCAAAAAACATAAATAATGAAAATAATTTTAGCATCTAAAAGTGGGGTAAGAAAAAAGATTTTAGACAATAATGATATTGATTGTGAGGTCATCGTTTCCAATATTGATGAAGATGAAGTAAAAGCGTCACTTTTAGCCGAGGGCGCTGATCCTTTGTCGATTTCAAAAAATTTAGCGGAGGTCAAGTCAATTAAGATTAGCAGTCGACACCCTAATAAACTTGTTCTAGGTGCCGATAGTGTAATATCACTCAACAATGAATTAATAAATAAACCAAGATCGAGAGACGAGGCTCTAAAGATATTAAAGAAACTTAATAATTCAAAACATTATTTAATAAGCTCAGTTTGTATTTCAAAAAATGGCTCTATGATGTGGAATCATTCAGATACTTCAGAGTTAAAAATGAAAAATTTATCTGAAGAGCAACTCTCAACCTACCTGAGTAAGATAAAAACTGAAACATTACTTGCGTACGGTGTATATCAAGTTGAGGCTGAAGGAATAAATTTATTCGAGTATATTAAAGGTGATCATAACTCAATTATGGGTTTGCCTATAAAACATATTATCAATTATATTAAACAATATAGAAAATGACAAAAAAATTTGGGATAATTGGCAATCCAATCAAACACTCTTTATCACCCGTGCTCCATAACTATTGGTTTGAAAAATATGAAATTGATGCTAGCTACTCGATTATCGAAGTCGAAGAAACTGGTTTAGCTGAAGTAATTAATAAAATAAAAGAAAAAGAGTTAGAAGGGATAAATATTACTTTGCCTTATAAGCAAAAAATAGTTTCCTACATTGATATCCTCGTTAACGATGCAGAGACTACAAGCTCTGTCAACACTTTGTATATGGACAGTCAAAAAACTATCATTGGTGATAATACTGATGTTTTTGGATTACAAGCTGCTTACTTGAAAGAAATGGACAGTTCACCAAGCAGAAATGCATTAGTCTTAGGAGCAGGAGGTGTTTCTCCCTCTGTAATTTTATCTCTAATTAAGTCTGGTGTTCAAAATATTTCAATTGCAAACAGAACAGTGGAAAAGTGTATCTTTTTAAAAAAAAAATTTAAAAATTTAAACATTATTAACTGGAAAGATTTAAAAGAATCCATAAAAGATTATGACATTATTATTAATGCCACAAGTTTAGGTTTAAAAAACGGACAAGATTTTGACTTTAATTTCGAAAAGACAAAAAATGGTTTAATTTATATTGATACTATATATAATCCATTAGAAACAAGAACCCTTCTTTACCTGAAAGAGAAAGGAGTAAAAGTGTTTAATGGCCTTGAAATGTTTATTTACCAGGGACAAAAATCTTTCTATCTTTGGAATAAAATAAATCCCGAAATTGATGAAAAATTAATCGAATTATTACTTTCAAAATTAAAATGAAAAAAATAGGTGTTACAGGCTCCATCGCTTCTGGCAAAACAACTGCTAGTAAAATTTTATCAACGAAATATGGGCCTCTCTTTAGTGCTGATGAAGCTATAAAAAAATTGTATGAAAAAAATTATTTTAAAAAACTTATTATAAGAAAGTTTAAAATTAAAAGCAAAAAAAACATAAAAAAGCATTTAAGAGATAAAATTTTACTAAATCAAAATTATATAAAAAAACTTGAAAATATAATCCATCCAATTGTACGAAGAGAAATGAGGAAATTTGTTTATAAATATAGAAAAAAAAAATTTATTTTTTTAGAGATTCCTCTTTTAATAGAAAGTGGATTATATAAAAATTATGACTTTATTTTTTTTATAAAAGCTAAAAAATCCCTTAGACTAAAGAGATTTATATCAAAAGGTGGTAACAAAAAATTGTTCCAAATACTTGATAAAAAACAACTTTCTGAAAAAAAAAAAATTATTTTGTGTGATCATGTGGTTATGAATGAAAGAAATGTTAAAATGTTAAAAAAAAATTTATTAGATATATTTAGTAAATATGTATGAAATATTTTTAGATACAGAAACTACTGGACTTTCATTTAATGAAGGTCATAAAGTGGTTGAAATTGCCTGTATTGAAACAAAGGATTTAATTGCTACTGGGAAAGTTTTTCACAGACTCATCAATCCCAAAAGAGACATACCTCCGGATGCATTTAAAGTACACGGTTTTTCGCAAGAATTTTTAAGCGATAAAGAAACTTTTGATCAGATAGCGGATGATTTTTTAAATTTCATAGAGGGTAAAAAAATCATAATCCATAATGCCCCTTTTGATTTAGGTTTCTTAAACGGAGAATTAAACTTCATAAAAAAAGAAAAAATTAATAAAGAAGTAGTTATTGATTCATTAGAATTAGCTAGAAATAAATTTCCAGGAACATCTAACTCACTGGACGCTCTATGTAAAAGATTTAATATTGATTTATCAAAGAGAACAAAACATAATGCTATGTTAGATTGTGAATTACTAAGAGAAGTTTATATTAATCTCTTGGATGCAAAAGAACCTAAGTTTAATTTATCATCTAACATAAATGAATTTCGTTTAACTAAAAATAAAGGCTATAATAAAAAAGTTTTAGATATTTCCGAAGAGGAAACTAAAATGCACAAAGAATTTTTAAAAAAAGAGCTCAAAAAAAACTTTTATTGAAATCTTTTTTGATCATACAATTTTTGAAAATCAACATTTTTATTTATTTTTATATCTTTAAATCCAGAATTTTCAAATAAACTTATAAATATCGATCTTAACTCAGAATATATTTCAGATGGCACTTTAACGAGCACAATCTGTTCAATTTCTTTTTTTTCTAACTTATCCTTTGAAATCTCAACAATAGCTGAAAAAACAATATTTGTGTTAATTTTTTCAAAATTTATTTTTATTGGAGTTAAATTAAGTGAAGTTAATACCTCAATAATGTTTTGATTTACTTGGTTACTTTTAATATCGATATTAATTTTATAGTTAGAAATGTCTTTTGAAAGTAAAAAAAAAGTTTTAGGATTAGGAATACTGAAATTCAGGTCTTTAATATATTTTCCTATAATTTTATAATTCATCTTTATCTTTATCTAAGATTTCACCATCTATAGTTTTATGTTTTGTTTTAATATTACTTGTCTCATCTTTATTTTTCAGAAATAACTTTAAAAGAATATTTCTGCTCAATGGAATCAGTAAACTAAACCCAATAATATCTGTAAAAAAACCAGGAATAATTAAAAGTATTGCAGCAAAAGCAATCGATGCCCCTGATAATAATTCGTAAATTGGTACTTTGTTTTTATATAAGTTTATTAAACCAGATCTTAAAGTTAGAATTCCTTGTATTCGCGCATAATATATACCTATAATTGCAGTTAGAAATATTAAGGCTATTGTGTTTAAAGCCCCAATTTTGCTGCCAATCTTGATTATGAGAAATATTTCCAATACTGGAATACCAATAAAAATTAAGAAAAATGTGTTCATTTGTCTGATACAAAATTATATTATTCATGTATATTTATCAAATTATGAGTAACAGTTTCGGTTATTTAGATATTATTTTATTGGGCATGATCGCGGGTTTCATAATCTTGCGTTTAAGGAGTATATTAGGAAGAAAAACAGGTCATGAATCGAAAATTTATCCAAGTTTTGCTGATAAAGAATTTAGTGTGCCGCAAAAAGATATCAAACCAGTTCACCAAAATTTAAATGTATTAGAAGGAAAAGATAAAAAAGAGTTTTTGAGAGGAGCTGAAATAGCTTATGAGAGTATTCTTACTTCCTTTGCAAACGGAGATTTAATTAAGTTAAAGTCTTTATTAAGTCCAAATATGTTTTCAAACTTTTCAGATGCTATTAAATCTAGGAATAAAGAAAACATAAAATCAGAATTCACGTTCATTGGAATGAAAGAGTCTTCTGTTGAGGGCTATGAAAAGATTAAAGATAACCTTTTTGCGACTGTTAAATTTGTTGCAGAAGTAATTTCAGTCAAGAGAGACAAAGATAATAAAATTACAGAGGGTAATCCAGATAAAATTAAATTTGTTACTGATAAATGGAAGTTTACGAAAAATATAAATAATAAAAGCCCTAACTGGTACCTTTCTGAAATTATCAGTAAGTGATTAAAAAAAAAGATCTTTCAGAAAAAAATAAAAAAGCTTGGGAAGATTATATAAAAAATCCATCTGATGTTTACGATAAAGAAAAAACATTTAAAGATAAAATCAGTAAAGCCAGATATAAATTTGATCTGCATGGTTTTGCATTAGATGATGCTAATAAGAAAGTTAAAGAACTAATCTTTTTTGGTGTAGAGAATAAATATGATGAAATATTATTTATTACCGGAAAAGGAATTCACTCCAAAAATGAAAAAGATGTATATGTTTCAAAAGATTTTGCTAAGCTAAAGTTCTCTGTACCAGAATTCATAAAAACCGATCAAGACCTAAGTAAGTATGTTCAGTCCGTAAAGCCAGCTGGAGAAAATGATGGTGGTAGGGGAGCTTTGATAGTTAAATTAAAAAAGCTATAAAATAAATTTTGAAAGATCTGTATCTTTAACTAAATTACCTAAATTATCCTGAACGAATTTTTTATCAACCGTGATAGTTTCCCCAGCTTTGTCTGTTGCGTTGAAACTGATATCATCTAGAACCTTTTCAATAATGGTATGAAGTCTTCTTGCGCCAATATTTTCCACAGATGAATTAACTTCAGCAGATATTTTTGCGAGCATATCAATTCCATCCTCTGAAAATTCAAGATTTACATCTTCTGTCTTTAAAAGAGCTTTGTATTGTTTAATTAAACTGTTGTCTGGTTCTTTAAGAATTCTTTTAAAATCTTCTTCGTTTAATGCATTTAATTCTACTCTAATGGGAAGTCTTCCTTGTAACTCAGGCAATAGATCAGATGGTTTTGCTAATTGAAAGGCACCAGATGCGATAAATAAAATGTGGTCAGTTTTTATTGGTCCATGTTTAGTGCTGACTGTTGTTCCCTCAATCAAGGGTAATAAGTCTCTCTGAACTCCTTCTCTTGAAACGTCACCGCCAACTCTATCACTTCTTGCCGAAACTTTATCAATCTCATCTAAAAATACTATTCCGTTTTCTTCAGTTGTTTTCTTTGCTTCTTTAACAATTTTATCTTCTTCGATCATTTTATCTGATTCTTGTGCCACCAAAATTCCATGGGACTCTTTTACAGACATTTTTTTCTTTTTACCTTTTTTCCCGCCCATAGATTTACCTAATATATCTCCAAGATTAACCATACCTACGTTTCCTCCAGGCATTCCTGGAATTTCAAAGCTTTGAATACCGGATGATGAATCTTGAACTTCAATTTCTATTTCATTATCGTCTAAATCACCGTTTCTCAGTCTTTTTCTAAAACTTTCTCTTGTGGCCACACTTGCTTTATTACCGACTAATGCGTCTAATACTTTTTCCTCTGCTTTTAGTTCTGCTTTAGCTTTTACTTCTTTCCTTTTTCTGTCTCTTTCCATAGCTATAGCAATTTCTATTAAATCTCTAACGATCTGTTCTACGTCTCTTCCTACATACCCGACTTCAGTAAATCTCGTTGCCTCTACTTTTATGAATGGCGCTTCAGCTAATTTTGATAGTCTTCTGGAAATTTCTGTCTTACCAACACCTGTTGGCCCAATCATTAAAATATTTTTTGGTAAAACCTCATCTCTCATTTCATCAGTAAGAGCTTGTCTCCTCCATCTATTTCTTAAAGCTACTGCAACTGCTTTTTTTGCTTCCTTTTGGCCTATTACATATCTGTCTAGTTCAGAAACTATTTCTCTAGGTGAAAGGGCACTTACCCTTGAGCTATTCTTTTTTGAGCTTTTCACTAATTTTAGATTTGTTTCTTTTTTTGATCTGGACATTAAATTTTTTCCATTGTTACGTTATTGTTTGTAAATACACATATGTCTGAAGCAACTTTTAAAGCTTTTTTTGCTATTTCTTCTGCTTTCATATCAGTTTCAATTAAAACCTTCGCTGCTGCTAGAGCGTAATTACCTCCAGATCCAATTCCAATTATTCCATCTTCAGGTTCTAAAACATCTCCTGTACCAGATATAATAAAACTATGATTTTTATCTGCTACTGCCATTAATGCTTCCAATCTTCTTAAAAACTTATCACTTCTCCAATCTTTTGCTAGTTCAACAGCTGCTCTCTGTAAGTTTCCAGCATGTTTTTCTAATTTTGCCTCAAGTCTTTCAAATAAAGTTAGAGCATCGGCAGTTGAGCCTGCGAATCCTGCAATCACTCCCCTGTTCTCAATTTTTCTAACCTTTTTGGCTTTGCTTTTTAAAACCGTATTACCAAGACTGACTTGTCCGTCACCTGCAACAATAGTCTCCCCACCCTTTCTGAGAAGGACAATTGTAGTACCATGCCATTTTTCAGCTGTATTCATGAAGTTATATGTGGAGATTAAATTGAGATCTTCAATAGTGATTTATTGATAAAATGAGGATTTAAATATATATCAAGGGTAAATCTGGCATAGTTTATGAGTAGAAAAGCAAAAATTACTAGAAAAACAAAAGAGACCAG
>TARA_B100000963_G_scaffold163136_1_pt1 | contig 11455 bp, 7 predicted proteins | sample TARA_B100000963 | Tara Oceans TARA_B100000963 (sample SAMEA2622097) | marine metagenome | biome: marine biome (ENVO:00000447); feature: surface water layer (ENVO:00002042); material: "saline water (ENVO:00002010), including plankton (ENVO:xxxxxxxx)" | depth 5 m | reverse complement strand
TTTCTAATTCATTCTTTATAATTTCTCTCCATAGATTATAGCCAGCTTTGCTAAGATGTAAGCTATCTTTTACAAAATATTTCCCTATTGGTCTACCATAATTATTAATAAACTGATTTCTTGTTGAGATGAAATAATGGTTTGGTTGTCTTTCCATATAATCTTTTATTAAATCATTTGCTTGAACTATTTTATCCCATACGTGCCATCTTTTTGGGGTAGGTGTGGTTTCAATAATAAAAATTGGAAGGTCATTTGATAAATTATTATGGATTTTATTTGTTATCACTTTAACTAATTTTTTCACTTCTTTCGGGGTAATGTCATTGTGTCGGTTATTCAAACCTTTGCCCCCAGTTATGTCATTACCAACAAAAATAATAATGGCCTTTGCCTGTTCTTTGTTTTCAATTAAACGATCTATATAATGAATTAGGTCATAATAATGAGCACCTCCATAACCACGGTTTACAGAAGAATACGGTGCCATATCTTCTGCTAAAGATACCCAACGTCTAATACTTGAGCTCCCAATAAACAACAAGTAGTCTTTCATTGATTTGTATTCATTAAGGTTTTCAAGTTTTTGGATTTGATTCTCAAAGTTCTCTTTATGAGCTCTGTATTTATAATTTAAGGAACAACCATAAAGTGATAGTATGATTATGAACAAAAATATTCTCTTTAATAATCTCATTAAATTATCTTTGCTCTATTAATTTTGTTTTTTCGGTTTTCAACCAATCGTCCAGAAGCTTTCGCCCTTTTACTAGTTTATCATTAAATCTTGGATCATTTATAAGATTTGTAGATTCATTGGGATCATTTTCAATATTAAATAGAATCTCATAGGGTTTTCCATAAACGACACTCCTAACATATTTAAACTGATCATAGCGAACCATTCTACCAAATTGATTTTGGCTATAAACAACATCAAATTCGTTTGATATCACTTCAGGTTCAAAAATTTGTTTTTTAAAACTCCTTCCATCTAGTCCTTTTGGTATTTCCACTCCTGCAAGATCTAATAAAGTAGGCATTATGTCAATGGTGCTAACCAGTGCATCACGATTAGTAATTGATTGCTTAATTTCTTTTGGATACCTTATTATTACTGGAATTTTCGAAGATTCTTCATAGAACGTTGTTTTTGCAATTAGTTTATGACTTCCAGCCATTTCACCGTGATCCGTGGTAAACATAACGATTGTATTTTCTTCCAGCCCCTGCTCTTTTAGGTTTTCTAAAAGTTGTCCAATTAAGCGATCTGTATTTTCAATTAGTAGTTGATAAGTAGAGATAAAACGTTTCCACTCATCTTCATTTAATCCAAAAACCTCTCTATACATAAAGTCCTCGTGTAAGATCATACCTTTTTCATAAGCTACTTCATGATTGCTTGGTAGATTAGGTCTTGGCTGAAAACGCAAATAGGGCTCGTCATCATTTCTAGCAAAGTGGATGGCATCTGCAAATGTAGCTCCTTGAACTTTTCCGCCTAAAACCCTACAGATATCGTGAGGGTTAATAAGTGAAAGGGTCATAAAAAAGGGTTTACCATCTTTCTGGCTTTTAATGTACTTTATAGCATCTTCAGTGAAAATTGGGTCATATGCAGATCCCTCGGCTAACATTCCTCCATTTGAGTGGGTCATTGATCCAAACTCAGTAGCACTTGCGTATCCATATCCTCCAGCGTGTTCCTTACCAAAATATGCAACATTATATCCTGCTTCCCTTAAGGATTTTCCTAAGGTAGGGGTCAATTTAGCACGATCAAGAATAGAATCTCTTTTAAGATTAAATCCAACATCATTGTGGTGAGAATAAAGTCCTGTGAATAGACTTGCTCTTGCAGGGGTACATAATGGATAAGTAGAATATGCTTCTTTGAAGCTAATTCCCTGTTTTGCTAAAAGATCAATGCCTGGAGTTAGAATACCATTATCATAATTTCCTGATCCGTCAGATACTCTTGTAGACCATTGGTCTGAGATAATTAGTATTACATTTGGATGATGACTCGTTGATTTTTTCTTTTCACAAGAATCTATAATTATAAGTCCAAAAAATGCAATTATCCAATTAAGTTTTTTCATTAAAAACTATGGTTTATTGTTTTACAAACCCTTTGTAACTCACCCAATCAAAATCAGCATAACCAGTTGTTTTTTGCCCATTACTGGTGGCATAAATACCCACATTTGCTCCAGTATACATCATTCCAAGAACAATATTATCTGGTGTTTCTGCTAGTTTTTCATAGGAGGCTCCACCATCAGTGGAGAAAAAGTACAAATATTTTCCATTTTTTGAAGTAATCTTAAGTAAGATTTCACCATTATAATTTTGTAGAGCTTTTGATTTAAAGGCTTCCACTTCAGTGTTTGGAATTTTTGCAGAATCAGTCATCGCAGTTACTTGATTGTTTTTCTCTTTGACTGTTACTTTTACAAAGTGCTCCTTCCCAATTTTTTGAACAGTTAAATTGACAAAGTTTATATCCTTCTGATAAACGCTTATTCCTGCTTCTTCAAAATTTTTCTTTGGATTGAAAATCATCTTTGCCTCCCATTCAAATTCACTTTCTTTTTGAGTTATTCCCATTGCGCTATATCTTTTTCTAGGCTCGAAAGTCTCAGGTTTTAGATATAGTCTTAGATAACCTTTCTTTGCATTTAGTGAATAGGTATTTGGCTGGGGTACTCTCCTAAAAACCCAATCTGGAGCTAATATTTTCGAATCGAAATTATCATTAAATGCATCGTTATAAAACTGGTTTTTATCTTTAAAGGGAAGGGGATTTAGTCTTTCTACTTTTCCTGTTTCAGGAGCGACAACAGGAAATAGGTAACTAACAGGCTCCCATTTGGTTTTACTTATTTGCTGCCATCTCACGATTTGAGATTCCCATACCACTGGCATTAAATGCGTTTCTCGACCCATATTGGAATGACCGTCTCGGTCATTTCTTTTTCCAAGTGAGACCATGAACCATCTTCCATCTTTTAGTTTTACTAAATCTGCATGCCCTGTACTATGAACCCAGTTTTTCTTAGATAGGTGTCTTGATGTAAGGATAGGATTTCTTAATCCTGTCTCGTAGGGACCAAAAATATCGTCGCTTGCAGCCATCATAACTGCGTGGTGGAAACTAGTTCCTCCCTCGGCTACTAATAAATAGTATTTTCCATGTTCTTTATAAATATGGGGTCCCTCAGTATGTCTTTTGTCACATGCTCCTTCCCATATTGAGTGACGATCTCCTACTAATTTCCAATTCTCCATATCTAGTTCTTGAGCCCAGATTGCCCCAATTCCATTTGAGTACATGTCACCTGGATTGTGAGTACCTACAAAGTATACCTTACCATTGTCATCAAAAAATAAATCGGGATCTATACCACCCGCACCTTTAATTACGTGAGGTTCTGACCATGGTCCAGCAGGATTTTTAGCGGTAATAATAAAGTTAGTGTTTGATTTTGTTTTATTTGGTTTGTTTCGGTCGATTTGGGAATACATGTTAGTGGTTATGATGTAAAATATGCCTTTATTGTGCCTAATAGTAGGTGCATGAATTCCACCGTTTTCTTGAACATCAACAAGATTAACTGCTCCAGAGGCTTGGCTTGGCCTGTGAAGGCCATTTCCAATTAGCTCCCAGTTAACTAGGTCTGTACTGTGATGAATGGGTAGTCCAGGAAAATATTCAAATGAAGAATTTACAATGTAAAAATCTTTACCTACCCTACAAATTGATGGATCGGGGTATCCACCAGGTATAATAGGGTTAATAAACTTACCCTGACTAAATAGTAAATAGCTTGAAAAAAGAAATGTAAAAATGAATCCTCTCATTGGTTATAGTTTAAAATAAAAAAGGAGGGATAAATAAATTAGCCCTCCTTTTACTCAATTAATTATGTAAATACTCTACAAATTCTTATTGACACTTTTCACCAAATACCATATCGGTTCCGTAGCCAGGATTTTTGACTACAATTGAACCATCAGCATTTTGGAAATTTAAATGTATTTCAGTAATTATTTGATTACTTACACCAAAGTATCCTGGAGGCCAAATAGTCTTAGACCATGTATCAGCACCACTTAATGTCATTTTAGTTGATGCACTATTATCACACTTTGAAACAGTAGTGCCATCTCCTAATAGGGCAGTGGCGCACATGTACACCTCACCGGCATTAAATAGAGCAGTATTAGCACCTAAATACCCTTCTTTAGCATCAAATCCTATTGTAATAATGTCATCAAAAGTATAGCCATCAGCTCCAGCAGCTACAGTTGCTGTATAAGTTGGAGCAGGGCCAGTTAAGTCGGTAGCGTCGGCAGAAGCTCCAGTAACAACCATCTTTTTCCACTCATAGTCGTACCAACGTGATGGAGCACCTGTAGTTGTGGAGGCTTCGATATGATCTTCCATTTTAAACCCATTATCGTTATTACCAACCCAGTAACCTAGTTTCGCGGCAGAGTGAGCACTACCTACTTTTAGGCTAATAGAAACGGTTCCTTCAACGCTAGTGTTTCCTAAATCTACTTGATCTGAAAACCACACTACCCATTCCATTTCTCCATAGTTTTCATCAAATCCTAGAATTGCCTCGGCATTTGCTGCCCAAGTTAAACCATTTTGGCTACCATCTACACCTTTACCTTTTTTATATCCTTTATCCATGGCTCCATCGTCAAGAATCATTGTTCCATTTCCAACTCTAGGTTCGTTGTTTAGCGGAGAATCAAAGGTTAAAACGGCATTTTCTGCAACTTTCCATTCTTTTGGAGCGCATATACCAACCAGTAATCTTTTATAGTTTTGATTATTATTTTCAGTATCTATCAATACATTTAAAGTTACAGTTTGGGTTGAACCAGCTCTGGCACTATCAGGTGCATCAACAGATTTTATTTCCAGACATGCAGTCACAAATAAAAACACCAATGGCAAAGCCAAGAAGCCGAAAATAAATGTTTTATAATTAAAATTAAATCTTCTCATTTTCATTATTTTTTAAAGTTATATTGGTATGAAGTAGCTCCACAACCCATCGAAAAAGTTAAACCCATAGACGAATTATTAGAGGCATATAGAGGCATAGCGAGTGATGTTACAATAACATCTGTGCCATTTGTGAAATTGATACTAGTAGGTTGATAATCATCATCAAAAGACCATGAGCCTGAGCTAAATGGTGTTCGAGCATTACCTAATGTAGGAAATGGAAGATTAGATGAACCTAAAGTAAATGATCCAGCTTCAACTTGAAGCGTTAGTCCTGTGGCAGATGGCATGTGTGATGTAATATCTGTACCATCTCTATGAACAGAATGAAGTGTCCATGTACCATTGATATCAGTGACATAATCAACAAGAGCATCTTGTCTTACATCAAATGAATCAGCTTCGTCGCATGATATAAACATTGCGAGCGAGAGTGTCATTGTTAAAAAGAGTATATTTCTCATAATTGTATTGAATTTGAATTTATTTTAGTGTTTAATTAAGATTATGTATTTGTATTTCGGAGTCTGGAATCAGATTAAAGAGTTTAAGGCTGTAATCTGAAAATGGAATGAACTCATTCCCGCTTTCATTAACTATACTTTTTTGGAGTCTTCGGGTATTAAAAAACCGGTCTCCAGTCTCATTGTATAGTTCTTTAGATCTCTCGTTGAAAATTATTTCAAGCATAGCTGATTTACCAGGTGTACCTGAAACAACATCAGATGCACCAGCTCGATTTTTAACTGCATTTACATCAGAAACGTCTTGAGCAGATACAGTATTGTTTACCATAATATTTGACTCTGCCCTGGTAAGATACATTTCGGCAAGTCTTATTCCAATATAGTCAACATTGTTATTAGGATATTTTCCATCTGTATATACAACACCATCTTTCTCAGTCATCAAATCAGTAAACCTTTTGTCACTAGGATCAGCAGCTCTTAACTTTCCAAGTAATCCATTCGGATTAAGTGAGGTTATACCATTTTGATCATCAGCTTGATAATTTTCAAAACCAATTGAAGCTGAACCAAATGTATCTTCACTTCTATTAGTAATGACCGAGAAAATTACTTCTGCTGAAGTATTGCCTTTGGTATAAATATCAGCAACGTTTTGCTCAAGAGCGAAACCTCCACTAGTTATTACCTCATTAGCCCTTTCATATGCCAGATTATATTTCCCATGATAGAAATATATTTTAGCAGCCATTGCTGTAGCAGCTGAATAAGAGGTAATACCTCCAGAGATTGCTAAGTTTGTTCTTGCAGCTTCAATGTCTGCCTCTACTTGAGTCATAATCTCAGCAGGTGTAGCTTGAGTAACCCTATCAGTTGTTCCCATAACTGTTGTAACAAGCGGAACAGATTTTCCAGTTGTTGGGTTTGAGAACCAATTGTTCAGATGGAAATAGCAAAATGCTCTTATAAAGTATGCATCCCCCTTAGCACTTGCTTTCTCTGCAGCGGTTCCATACATATTATCAATATCAGCATTTAAGACCGTATTTACCTTGTTGAATGCTTGATATGCAACCCCATATCTATTAAACATTTGTGGCATTCCTGCATTTGTCCAAGTGAACCAAGGTTGCCAGTTAGCACTTCTCCTAATTAGAACATCTCTAACGAGTGTTGTGGACTGCATGTGTTCGTAAGCATTTATATTACGCATGTTTGAATATGCTCCGGCATTAAGCGAATTCATCGCATTAATATCAGTTAATTTGTCTGCAGATAAACCAATTGTTGAATATTCTTCCAAAAAATCTTCACAGGAAGTAAAAACAATGCTTAGCGTTAGTAAACTAACAAATAATCCTCTCATTTTAAATTTCTTTATATTTTCCATCAGTTTAAAATTTTAGATTAAGACCTATGTTAACAGTTTTTGCCTGCGGAACTTGTTTCCACTTGTCCATCAAATTTGTATTACCTCCTCTAACGTGATTTTCAGGGTCATACATCCAAGGTTGAGCATTAGTCCATGTTAAAAAGTTGGTCAGTTTGGTATACAGATCAAGTCCTTTAATTGGACTGCCCTCAGGAATATCAAATGAATAAGTAAATGTAAAATCTCTTAATCTAAGATAATCTACATCAGACACGTATTGAGTGGTTCTGGTCCAAATAGTAGGATCAGTAGTTAGTTGGCCAATACTTGTGACATCACCAGGACTTCTCCACCTGCCCAACATATGCCTTAGTGGAGTCAAATTCATGGATGATGCAAAGTACTTGGAATTGATAACTTCTCCTGAGGCAATATAATTTTGCCCGACAGCGAAAGATAACAAAGCACTAACACTCCAATTTTTATATCTTAAATCAGTGCTAAAACCACCAGTAAAATCTGGATAAGGATTTCCGAAAGGGATCTGGTTATTACTAAAAAATGCATTTAAAGAGTTGAATTGTCCCTCAACCTGGCTTGTAGTTAGTAACGCACCATCTGATTGTTGAACCCAAAGATCTTCTCCAGTGGCAGGATCAATTCCTCCCCATTCTGGTATTCTTTGAATTCCAATCGGCTTTCCTCTGTAAATAGCTGTATTTCCAAAACCCGGGATATTTATTCCATCTGGATTATCTCCCAAATCTGTAACTTCATTTGTGTTTCTTGCCAATTGAAGTTCAACATCCCAAGAAAGATCATCTTTATCGGCTAAAGTTGCTCCTAATATAACTTCGAAACCATTATTCTTTAACTCTCCAATATTTGCAGTTACATTATTTAGACCAGTAATAATACTTACAGGGAATGGAAGCAAAAGATCAGAAGTTACTTTTTCATAATAATCAAAATCTGCTCTAATTTTCCCGTCAAACAATTCCATACTCACTGCAAAGTTGGTTTGAGCAGCAGATTCCCAACCTAATTCATCATCAGGAATGTTAGATAAAGTGATTCCGTTTTGTAAATTATAGTTTTGCTGAGCGTATCTAGACTCATTTAGATAATTTCCAATTTCAGCATTACCAGATATACCGTAACTTGCTTTAATTTTAAAGAAACTAAAAACCCCTTTAAGAGGTTCGAAAAAGTCTTCTTCGCTTATATTGTAGCCCAGAGAGGCTGCGGGGAAAGTACCCCACTTTCTATCTTTACCAAATCTTGAAGAGCCATCTCTACGGGCAGTTAAAGATATGAGATATTTTCCTTTGTAGTCATAGTTTACTCTTGAAAGGACTGATAAAAAGGTGTAAGCACTTTCATTAAATGTTGGAGTTAAAACTGCTGCATCAGCAGGTGTTTTTAATGTTGAACTAGAAAATCCAACACCCTTCATGTTATTAATATGAAATTTACTCTTTGAGGCTTCGACCCCTGCTAAAACGTCAAAATTGTGATTCCCAATTCTTTTTCTATAATTAAGTAAGTTTTTCCAGTTCCATGAATTCCTAGATGAGGCGGAAGAAGATGCTTGTGCTTCACCAGATTCACGTAATCGGCCATCACTATATGCCTTTTGATTTGTAGATATACTATTTAGGCCGTATTCTGACCTAAAGTTAAGTCCCTTTGCTATTTGGTATCTTATATACCAACTCGCAATGAAGCTTCTGTTTTTTGTGTTAGTTGTAAATAAATCTATCCCAGCTCTTGGATTTCTCAGAACATTAAAATATGTCCCATCTTCTTTATAAACTGGGTGAATAGGAAGCATATTATTTGACTTACCTACACCATTTTGAATTGGTACAGGTGAATTATTTACATAACTGAAATTCATGTTTGAGCCTATACTTACTTTTTCATTAAGTTGATGAGTTAAGTTAGTCCTAGCATTTAGTCTTAAATATTCGTTTCCAACAAAAATTGACTCCTCATCTAAAAAATTACCACTAACAAAAAATTTAGTTTTTTCATCCCCACCAGAAGCTGATACATTTGCTCTGTAGGCTACCCCTGTTCTGAGGGATGTATCTTGCCAGTCCGTATCGGTTGCTAGTGCTTGACTTCTAGTCAATCCGTCAACTAAAACGCCACTTGAGTCCCAAAATTTGGTAGGATCATTACCACCGTTATACCAAGCTTCTTGAGCAAGAGTGAGAAATTCTTCTGCATTAACAAAATCAAGTTTTCTAGTCGTTTCAGATAAACCAACATCAAAAGTAGCCTCAATTTTTGTAGCACCCGACTGACCTTGTTTTGTAGTAATTAAAATTACCCCATTAGATCCTCTTGCACCATAAATGGCAGTAGCTGCAGCATCTTTTAAGATTTCCATTGATTGAATGTCATTTGGGTTTATGCTAGATAGCATGTTAGTATCTATATCCATAAATCCTACATTGTTACTTCTATCCAAATAACCTCCATCCTCCATAATGATACCATCAATTACAAATAACGGCTCAGAAGATGCGACAGCTGAATTAGCCCCACGAATTCTAATTTTTGTTTGAGCTCCAGACATTCCAGATCCAGTAACTACCTGAACCCCAGCTGCTCTACCTTGCAGGGCCTGTTCAAAAGATCCTAGAGCTGTATTTTTAACATTTTCACCGTCCACTCTTACAATAGAGCTTGATAGGTTTTTGGCAATTTGAGAGCCGTAACCTGTAACAATCACCTCTTCAAGTTTTTCACTTGACTCATCTAATGAAATATTTAGGTTAGTTTGACCATTGTATACTATACGTTGAGTAGTAAATCCAATGTAGCTAAATTCAATTTCATCACCCTCTGAAATATTATCAATTGAAAAATTTCCGTCAAAGTCGGTTAATGTTCCATTTCCAGTTGTGTTATTAATAATGTTAACACCTGGAATAGGTTCACCATCAACCTCAACAGTCCCTGTCAATTGCTGACCGAAGGCTTGTAAAGTAAATAAAAACGTGAAAAAGACTATTAAATAATTTTTCATACGTCAATGAATTTTTAAGATTATTTTAAAGTCAATATTCATAAATTATAATATATAATTTTTTGATTAAAACTATTTTAAAAACCAAATAACCAGAGATAATTGTCTAAAGAATCGAAAACCTAAAAGGCAAAAAAGATTACAAAAGATTAAGTTTAAATGCTGTTGTTTGGTTTAACTATATACACTTAGGTTGCCAAACTTATGAATTTTAAAAAATATTTACTCTTTTTTTGCAATTAAATTTTATAATTTTTTACTATAACCTTGTAGTTAACTATCAAAAACACTAATTAAGTTTTTTGGGGAATTTTTTAATTTTAACATAATTTCATAAATGTTATAATTTTCGAACAAAAAGTGAAAAATAAAATCACATTAAAAAAAATTGCTCAGGAGTTAAATGTCTCGATATCTACAGTCTCAAAATCGCTCAAAGACAGTCATGAAATAGGGACAGAAACACGTGAACGTATTAAAGCTTTCGCTAAGTCCCAAGGATACAGACCCAATAGCATTGCTTTAAGCCTTAAAAACAAGAAAACCAAAACAATTGGCGTAATTATACCTGATTTGAATCATCATTTTTTTGCTTTAATTGTAAATGGAATTGAATTCGTTGCAAGAAAAAATGGTTATAATGTAATAGTTGCTTTATCGAATGAATCTTTTGAAAAAGAAGTAGTAAATATGCAAACTTTAGCCGATAGCCTAATTGATGGATTTATACTTTCGCTATCAAAAGAAACTCTAAAAAAACAAGACTATTATCACATTAATGAATCGATCAATCAAGGAATGCCTGTAGTGCTCTTTGATAGGGTTGTTGGTGAAATTAATTGTGATAAAGTTATTGTTGATGATTTTAAGGGAGCTTATGATGCTACTAAATTACTTATTGACAAGGGTAGAGAGAATATTTTGCTTTTAACTACAGAGGATTATATCAATGTTGGTAGACTTAGAACACAGGGTTATATAAAATCTATTCAAGACAATGGCCTGTCATTAGAAAATCATTTAATAATTAAAGTTGAAGATGCATATAGCTCTGAAGATTCAATGCCTGAGCTGGAGAAAAGTATTGAGGAGGCTTTTGATAAAAATGAAAAAATTGACGGTATTTTCGCAGTTAATGAAATTTACGCAAGTGCTGCATTAAAAGTTATGAGAAGACTTGGAAAAATCGTGCCAAATGATGTCGGTTTAATTTCTTTTACCGATGGATTGATTTCTAAGTATTCATATCCATCATTAACCACTGTTAAACAACATGCTGAAGAAATCGGTAGGGTAGCTGCAGCTAAGTTAATTGACAGACTTAATAGAGAGGATTTGAATTCCAATTTTGAACAAACCGTTATAAAATCCGTTATAATAGAGAGAGAATCTACTTAAATTTATTTGCTTTTTAATATAATTCCACTAAGTTTGATGTATAAAACTAATATACACTTCACAATTTAGTTTTAACGGGCTCAAAGCTCCATAAGTAAATTTTATATGAAACAAAAATCCCTGAGTTTTTGGGATATCTGGAACATGAG
>TARA_B100000963_G_scaffold323323_1_pt1 | contig 11465 bp, 11 predicted proteins | sample TARA_B100000963 | Tara Oceans TARA_B100000963 (sample SAMEA2622097) | marine metagenome | biome: marine biome (ENVO:00000447); feature: surface water layer (ENVO:00002042); material: "saline water (ENVO:00002010), including plankton (ENVO:xxxxxxxx)" | depth 5 m | reverse complement strand
AATTTTAATAAAATGGATTCTTTTGAATTAAACAAAATAATTGCAGCTGTTTTAATGGTAGCGCTTTTAGTCATAGGGATAGGTAAACTATCAAATATCATTTTTCATGTAGAAAAACCTGAAAAACCTGGATATGTTGTGGAGCTAGATCAGTCTACGACCATATCGGTTTCAGCAGAAAAATCAGAAGACATTAAAGTAGATATTGCAGCTTTAATGGCAATGGGCGATGCAGCGTCCGGAGAGAAAATTTTTAAAAAATGTGCAGCTTGTCATTCAATAAATAAAGGTGGAAAAAATAATATTGGGCCAGCACTATATAACGTAGTTGGAAGAAAAATCGGTGGGATCGACGATTATAAATATTCAAAAGCTCTTGCTGCTTATGGTAAAGATTGGAGTTTTGAAGAATTAAACGGATTTTTAATAAAACCAGCGAAATGGATTAAAGGAACTAAGATGGCTTACGCTGGTCTAAGAAAAGAAAAAGATAGAGCATCTGTAATAAAATATCTAAATGAAAATTCAGATAATCCTCTTCCGTTACCTTAATTTGCCAAAACAATACAAAAGTATACTTTTCTGAACGTGGACTCTATTGAAAGCTTGCTGCCAAACTTTTGATTTTTTACTTTTAAAGATTTTTTCATCGACTTCGTTACCCCTCGGCAAACAATGTAAAAAAATACAATCTTTTTTAGCAAAACTTATGAGCTTTTTATCAATAATAAATTTTTTGAAATGGCTTAATTTTTTTTTTTTGTTTACTTTATCATTCAAAGATATCACTTTATCAGAAAATATAACATCGGCACCTAGAATTGCTTTTTTAGGATCATCATAAAAAAAAATTTTATTTTCATATCTTCTTATGTATTTTAAAATTTTTTTATTAGGTTGATAATTTTTTGGACAACCAATATTAAGTTTAAATTTAAATTTGATTGAGGCAACCATTAGACTATTCAGAACATTGTTGCAGTCACCTATCCAGGTTATATTTAGTAAGGAAATTTTTTTTTTTTTAATTTCCTCAACAGTAAAAATATCTGATAATATTTGAGTAGGATGTGACAATGGGCTAAGACCGTTGATAATTGGTATTGATAAGTATCTTTTAAATTCTTCCAATTTTTTATCATTATCGGTTCTTAGCATAAATGCATTTCCAAAATTTGATAATATTTTTGCAGTATCTTCAATACTTTCTCCTCCCTTTAATAAATGTAACTCATTTGGTCTAAGTGTTAGAGCGCTCCCTCCAAGTTGTTTGATTGCCAAATAAAAGCTCAATCTTGTTCTAAGACTTGATTTTTCAAACATTTGTATTAGAAGTTTACCCTTAAGAGGAGCACTTTTATCAATATCTAAATTATTTAGATTTGCTCTTCGTTTTTTTCTTTTTTTCGCATCTATTAAAATTTTCCTTAAATCTTTAAAAGGAATATCTTCTAAATTAATAAAGTGTTTCATTTATTTATACTCTTCACAAACTTCTTTGATAATTTTGATTGCTAAATCAATTTCTTTTTTTTTTACGTTAAGTGGTGGTAAAATTCTTATTACATTTTCAGCTGCCCTAATTGTTAATAATCTTTTTTTCATCAATAGTTTGATGAAATTAGCTTGATTTTCAAAAAGCTGTATCCCTATTAAGAAACCTTTTCCTCTTATGCTTTTGATAATTCTTGGAAAATTACTTTTAATTTTATTTAATTCTTTATGAAAATAATAAGAATTTTTTTTTACATTTCTTAAAAATTTTTTATTAGCAATTATATCCATTACTTTATTGCCAATTTTCATTGCTAATGGGTTTCCTCCAAAAGTAGACCCATGTGATCCAGCTACCATCGCAGAAGCGACTTTTTTATTCATCAAAACTGCACCTAGAGGAAAACCTCCACCTATTCCTTTTGCAATCGGTACAATATCTGGTTTTACTTTTGAATGTTCAAAAGCAAAAAAATCACCTGAACGCCCAACTCCACACTGCACCTCATCTAATATCAATAATATCTTTTTTTTATTACAAATTTTTCTTAATTCTTTCAAACACCAGTCTGGAATTACCTTGATACCACCTTCTCCCAATATAGTTTCTACCATTATTGCTGCAGTTTTTTTTGTTATCTTTTTTTTCAAGGATTTGTGATCTCCAAATCTAAAATGATCAAATCCTCCAACTTTTGGTCCAAAACCTTCAGTCATTTTTTTAGAGCCACTAGCAAATATTGCAGCTATTGTTCTCCCATGGAATGAATTTTTTACACAAAGAATTCTATTTTTATAGGGTTTGCCTATTGAATAGAAATATCTTCTTGCAACCTTAATTGCTGCTTCAGTTGCTTCCGTTCCACTATTTTGAAACATCACATTATCAGCAAAAGTTTTCTTAGCTAGTTTTTTGGCTAATAACTCTCCTTCAGGTATCAAAAAGGCATTAGATACATGCCAAAGTTTTTTAGATTGGTCATTAATAGCTTGAACTAATTTTGGATGTGCGTGTCCTAGAGAATTCACCGCAATTCCTTGAACAAAATCTAAATATTTTTCACCATTTGCAGTGTAGAGAAAACTTCCTTTACCTTTAATAAAAGAGATTTTTTTTCTATTATAATTTTTTGTCAAATAGGTCATAAATTTAAAAATTTAATTGCTTTTATTTATTAAAAATAATGGACACAAGCAAAGATTGTAAAATTATTTATTGTGAATAACTCCAATTAATTACTTGTTTAATTAAATTAATTATCAGTATATTGTATTTATAATACAATTTAACACAATATATTGTTAATTATGAGCTGGAATGACGAGAAAGTTAACAAACTAAAAGAGTTATGGGGCAAAGGTAAAACGGCAAGTCAAATTGCCGAAATAATTGGTGGAATTTCACGTAATGCTGTTATTGGGAAAGCCTTTCGATTAAATCTTTCAGCCAAAATTAAAACAAGAACAGCAACAAATAATAAAAACTTTGACAATATAATTGAAGAAAAAAACTCTAAATCTAAGAGAGGGAGAAGAAGTAAATTTAAATCCTTAATCATCGAAAAAGATTTCGAGCCAGAGAACCCTAAACAATTAGAAGAGTTGGATGAAAGTTCTTGCAAATGGCCAATTGGTCATCCAAATGAAAAAACATTTTATTTTTGTGGAAGGACCTCGCTAAAGGATTTTTCTTACTGTAAATTACATTTACTTTATGCTTATCAGCCTAAAGGTAAAAAAGAAGATTCCTCTAACAAAGATGAGGACCAAGTTTACATCAGTAAAAAAATCCATTCTGCCTCTTAAATAGATTAATTATTGTCTTTATTGGATCGCTCCTTAGTTTGATATGTTTCTGTAGAAAATTGACCACCTTCCCTCCACATATAACAATATTTTTTAACCTCATTTTCAAATTCAAGCTTGCTTGGAACACCAATATCAAAATTAGTTTTATATTTTCCTGAAGCAATATTATCATATTTCAATAATCTTAGTTGATCTTGAGTTAATAGGGGCTTTGGCAATAATTCAAAAAAAGATGCTGTAAGTTTTGATAAAAATAAGGGGAATGGAATTAAAATTCTATTCTTTTTTATCAATTTAAGTAGTTTTTTAATAATTTGTTTTAATGAAATTTTTTCAGGACCAACACATTCAATAATTTGAGAACTGATATTATTTTCAATAATATGATAAATTATATTAGTCAAATCTGTGCAGTGAATTGGCATGAAGATTGTTTTTCCAGAATAATAAAGTGGGAAAAAAGGAAGCTTATTAAGCAAAGACATGAAGTTTGTTGTAAAGTTATCATCTACTGAATAAACAACAGATGGCCTCAAAATTGTAGAGAGAGGAAAATTTTTAAGAATATTTGTTTCACCACTTAATTTACTTTTTGCATATTCAGAATCAATTGCTGAATTAATTCCAAGTGCCGATAAATGTATAAATTGTTTTATATTATATTCTTTACATAATTTAGCGATGAGAGATGGAAAAATTGTATGAATATTTTTAAAGTTATTTCCATTTTTTTTTTCATACAATATTCCTATAAGATTGATACAAATATCTGTTTCTTTTAGTAATTTTCTTATTTTCTGTTCATCAAAAATATTTGATTCTACTATGTCTAAATAACCAGCGTTTGCTTGTGTTTTTATAACATAGCTTTTTTGATGAATATTTCTAGTTACTACAGTAACTCTATAGTTATTTTTTGTTAACTTTCTTATTAAATGTCTTCCTATTTGCCCACTTCCACCAAATATTAATATTTTTTTCATAATAAGTATCAAAAAATAGACATTATTTTTAAGTCATATATATAAATAACAATATGACAAAAATCCAAGTTTTTGAAAATGATTTACCTGAAGATTTAGATTTATCAAATGAAAAATTTATTGGACTAGATAATGAGGCACTAGGGCTAGTTCTTGGCAGAGACCCATTAACACTTGTTCAATTAGGGCTTGAGTCAAAAAACTTCTATTTAGTAAAACTTAATAGAAAGACTTATAAAGCACCTAATCTAGTAAAAACCCTTTCTAATGTTAACACGCAATTCATCATGCATTATGCAAGACAAGACTTGTTGTGGCTGAAATACCATTTAAATGTTCAACCCAAAAATATTTTTTGCACAAAAGTTGCATCAAAAATTGCAAGAACAGCCAGCTCATTTCATGGCTATAAAGATCTTGTTAAAGAATTATGTGGAAAAGATATATCAAAAAAAGAACAACAAAGTGATTGGGGCGACCCTAATCTTTCGGACAAACAAATCAAATATGCAGCATCAGACACAGAATATCTTTTTGAAATCAGAAAAAAGTTAATTAGTATGTTAGAGAGAGAGAAAAGAATTGAACTTTTTAATAAATCAATGGACGTTGTTCCTGTTTTAGTGGATATGGAAATAGCTGGTTATAAATTATCTACATTTGAGCATTAAATAAAATGAAAACAGAAATTGAAGGATTTGGAATAAACGTTATCGAATTACAAATCAAAGCACTCAGAAAATTAAGGTATTCTATAAACGGATCTTTTGTAAGGGCTGTAAAAGCAATTCAAAAATGTAAATCAAAGGTAATTGTGTGTGGAGTTGGCAAAAGTGGAATAATTGCCTCAAAAATATCAGCAACTTTATCATCAGTTGGTACACCTTCTTTTTCAGTTTCTGCTAGTGACTGTTCTCATGGTGATCTAGGGAGAATAACAAAAAAAGATATTTTAATTTTAATTAGTTATTCTGGAAATACTGATGAGTTAAAAAACATTATAAAATATGCTAAAACAAATAAAATACTTTTGATTGGTATTGTATCAAGAAAAGATTCAACATTATATAAATCTTCAAATATTAAATTATTAATACCAGAGGTAATGGAGTCGGGGGATGGTATTGTGCCAACATCAAGTACCACAGCCCAATTAGCATTGGGCGATGCATTGTCAGTAGCTATTATGAAAAGAAAAAAATTTGGCAAATTAGATTTTAAAAAATTTCACCCCTCAGGAACTTTAGGCAATAAATTAAAGACTGCAAAAGATTTGATGTTGACAAAAAATAAGATTCCTTTTGTAAATGAAAACGAATTAATGAGAAAAGCATTAAAAATTTTGAATTTAAAAAAACTTGGTTTTTTAGTCGTAATCAACAATCAAGGACTAAATACAGGAATACTTACGGATGGGGATTTAAAAAGATTGATGCAAAAGAAAAAAAAATTAGAAAATTTTAAAATTAAATTTTTGATGACAAAAAATCCAATTGTTATGGAAGAAAATACCTTAGCAACAGAAATTTTATCTCAAATGAACAAAAAAAAAATTACTAATATGTGTATTTATAAAAGAGGTAATAAAAGAAAAATAATTGGTGTTTTACATATTCATACATTAATTAATAATCTAAAATAATTCAAAAATGAAAAAATTTATTCAGTTTTTTCTTATTGCATTGATAATTTTAATCGTTTTTTTTATAAACAAAACATATTTCAATGTTAACGAGATTAAAAAAATAGCTTCAATTGAGGAAGAAAATAAACTCTCATCAGAAAATGAGAATAATCTTATAAAGAATCTAAAATATGAAATTAAATTTGATAATAATACTCAATATATCATAACTGCTGAATTAAGCGAAATTACTTATGATGAAGGAGTAGAGGTAGTAAAAATGCAGAGAGTAAAAGCAAATTTTATAGATGAAAACAAAAAAGTTTTGTCAATTATTTCAGAGAATGCTATTTACAACAATTCCACTTACAATACAGAATTTAAAAATGAAATTAGTATTAATTACATGAATAATACGATAAATTCAAAAAATTTGGACATTGATTTCCAAAATAACACTGTGTCTATTTATAATGACGTTGTCTATGAAGGTCCTCAGGGTGAAATTAAGGCTGATAAAGTAGAAATTGACTTGTTTTCAAAAAAAACTGTAATATCAATGGATAGTTTAAATAAGAAAGTCGAAGTTATAACTAAATAAATTTATGTCAAATGTGAAAAAATTTCGTATCAAATCATTTAAGAAAGATAAATTAATTCTTAAATTAGACAAAATTTCTCTGAAATTTGGTCGAAAAATGATACTAGAAAATTTATCACTAAATTTAAATAACGGTCAAATATTGGGCCTTCTAGGACCTAATGGATCTGGTAAAACAACAATATTTAATATAATTTGTGGATTAATTTCTCCTGATTTTGGGTCTGTGATAATAAATTCTGAAACTGTTAATAATTATCCTATCTTTCAAAGAACACTCAAATATAAAATTGGCATGGTTCCTCAGCACGGGGGTTTTTTTCACGATCTTACCGTATATGAAAACTTGAAAGCCATTGCTGAAATAGCCATATCTAATTTAAGCTTAAGAAATGAGAAAATTGATTCATTAATATCTAAGTTCGAATTAGACCCTATCAGAGACATAAAAGCAGATTATCTCTCAGGGGGTCAAAAAAAGAGGCTCACGATTGCGCTGTCATTAGTTTCTGATCCGAAGATACTTCTTATGGATGAACCTTTCGCTGCATTGGACGTTTTGACTATCAAAACACTGCAAGAAATAATAGTTGGATTACAAAGTGAAAATAATATTTCTGTTCTTGTATCTGATCATGCTGCGCGAGATTTATTAGCTTGCGTTGACTCTGCTGCGATAATTCATAATGGTAAAGTAGTTGCTCAAGGTACTCCTTCTAACCTAATTAAAAATATTGATGCAAGAAATGCTTATTTTGGAGAGTCATTTAAAATAAGTTAATCCCATTAATATATATGCAAAATTTTATAAAAATTAACAGAATAATAAAGCCATTTAAAAAAACTTTAAAAATTGAAGGTGATAAAAGCTTATCTATTAGATGGGCCTTAATCGCATCTCAAGCGGTAGGCAAGTCTAAATCTAAAAATTTATTAAGATCTGAAGATGTAATGAATACATTAAATTGTTTAAAGAAGCTTGGAATTAAAGTTAAACTCTCAAAAAATATATGTGAAATTAATAGCTTGGGTTTAAATAGTTTTAATTATAAGAAAAAATTAACTCTTAATGCTGGAAACTCTGGGACATTGGCTAGACTTATTTTAGGACTCCTCGTGCACACTAATCATCAAATAAAAATTGTTGGTGACACAAGTCTTTCACAAAGAGATTTTAATAGAATTATAAAACCACTTAAAAAATTTGGAGCAAATTTTATTTCAAATCAAGGCAAACTTCCCATAAAAATTATTGGAACAAATTCGCCTAAGCCAATTAAATATTTTGAGGAAAAAGGATCAGCTCAAGTAAAAAGTTCAATAATGCTAGCAGCTCTTAACACAAGAGGAACAACATTCATTAAAGCAAAAAAATCGAGAAACCACACAGAAATGTTTTTTAAATATATTAAATTACCAATAAAAATTATTAAGAAGAAAAATTATGATTTTATTGAAATTACTGGAAGAAAAACAATAAGACCAATAAACTATGATATTCCATCTGATATAAGTTCAAGTTCTTTTTTTATAATTCTAACTGCATTATCAAAAAACTCCGAATTAAAAATAAAAAATGTGAATGTAAATCCATCACGGATCGGAATTATAGAAATTCTTAAAAAAATGGGTGTTAAAATAAAATTTGAAAATAATAATACTTACAAAGGGGAAAAAATTGCTGATTTAATTATTAAAGGTAAAAATTCTTTTAAATCAATTAATTGTCCAACTAAACTAAATTCTGCTGCTATCGACGAGTTTTTGCTTATTTTTTTAATAGCAGCTAAAGCAAAGGGTGTTTCTTATTTTAAAAAAATATCTGAATTAAATCAAAAAGAGAGCCCAAGATTAAAATGGGGAGCAAAAATTTTAAATTGCATGGGGGTTAAAACTATTATGAAAAAAGATAGCATCAAGATATTTGGAAATCCTAATCTAAAAATAAAAAAAAATATAATAATTAAAAATTTTTTAAAAGATCATAGGGTATTTATGACATGCGTTGTGGCCGCTTTAGCTTTTGGAGGTAATTGGAAAATTTATGATAAAAACTCAATTAATACTTCTTTCCCAACATTTCTGAGCAAAATTAGAAGTCTAGGTGGAAAATTTAATTAAAAAAAGCCTTTATTTACAACACTTTCATTAGGGATTAAATTTAAATTGAGTATTGATTAAAATGATAAATTTAACTAAAAGTTCGAACTTTTAAAAAAATTATTAAAGAAGATATTAATTATTAATGGAAATATATAAAGACTTATCAAACCCAGCGTCGCAAGAGTTTGAGAAATTACTTAATAGCCAATTATCAAAAAATAATATTGAAGAAGGAAAAATTATTGAAGGCAAAGTAAATAAAATAACTGAAAAATACGTTTTTTTACATGTTGAAGGTTTAAAATCAGAGCCTGTATTAGATATTAATGAATTAAAAACTATTGGTTTAAAAGATAAAATCAAATTAGGTGAAAATATTTCTGTGCTTCTTGAGAGGTTGGAAGACAAAATGGGCGAGGTTGTAGTGTCAGCAAGCAAAGCTCAAAAAATTAAAGGATGGGATAAGTTAGTTGAAGCTTATGAAAAAAAAGAACCAATAATGGCCAAGATAGTTTCAAAATGTAAGGGAGGGGCAATTTGCGAACATATTGATACTGGATCACTTTGTTTCCTTCCTGGGAGCCAGATCAGCGATAAACCTTTAAAATCCATTGATCACCTTCTTAATGAGCCTCAGAAGTTTGCAATAATCAAGATTGATCGAGTGCGTGGAAATTGTTGTGTTTCCAGAAGAGAAATAATTTCAAATTTTAAAAAAGAGGATAAGGCGAAGATTATTGATAAATATAAAGTCGGTGACATAATTAAAGGTGCTGAAGTTAAGGGCTACTCATCGTTTGGGTGCTTTTTTAATGTTAATAATGAACTAGATGTTTTGGTGCATATTCAGGAAGCAAGTTACAGTAGAGTTAATCATCCAGACGAAGTTTTTAATATAGGAGAAAAACACGATCTTAAAGTAATTTCTGTTGATAAAGAAAAACTTCAAGTAGGTTGCTCTGTTAAACAATTATCCCCTGACCCATTTGAAAAAATAGATAATTATGAGTTGAATAAAACGTATGATTTTAAAGTAATAAAGATTATGGATTTTGGAGCGTTTTGCGAACTTGTAGAACTTCCAGGTCTAACAACATTACTTCATTCAAGTGAATTAAGTTGGACTAAGAAGAATGTATCAGCTAAAAAAATGTTTAAAGTTGGGCAAGTAATAAAATGCGTAATAAATGAGATAGATAAAGAAAAACGAAGAGTTGCAATATCACACAGATTAACTTTGGAAAACCCATTTGAAACTTTTGCAAAAAATTTTGGAGTTGGTACTGTAACTGACGGGATTGTGGTAAGTAAAAATGAATATTCTCTTTTTGTAAAAATTGGGGATTTAGATATTGATACATTTTTGCATTGTAATGATTTGACATATTTAAATAACGGAGAAGAAGAACTTGCAAAATATAAAAAAGGAGACAAAATTAAAGTTAAAGTTTTAGAGATAAAAATACCAGAGCAAAAAATAAGAGTGGGTAAAAGACAAACTGAACCTGATCCATTTGACTTCTTCAATGACAAAAAATTAAATCAAACAATCACAGTTAAAATTATATCAACAGATAATAAAGGATTAGTTGTGAGACCCGAGGGTTGTGAGATGGACTTTAATATTAAAAAATCGCAGATAGCAATTAATCCGGCAGATGCAAGACCATCAAGATTCACTGGGGGTGAGAGAATCGATGTTGCTATACTAGAAAAAGATTTAGAAAAACGAAAGGTCGTGTTAAGTATCAAGCTATTAGAGGAAATTGAGCGAAAAATGGCTTTAGAAAAGTATGGTGCAGAAGAAGGTTCAGGAAAGAATCTTCCATTCTCCTCTTTATCTCAGGATTTAAAAAAGAAAGATAAAGAAAAAAAATAAACGAGAAGACATAAATTGGCTATTGTAAAATCAAAGCTTTTAAATCAACTTTCAAAAAATTACCCTAATTTTTTAAAAAAAGATCTTCAGAAACTTACTGATATTGTTTTTAAAGAAATAAAAAATACTCTTAAAAGAGGAGAAAGAGTTGAACTAAGAGGAAATCTAGGAGTTTTTTATACTAAAGTTCAAAAAGCACGTATCTCAAGAAATCCTAGAACAGGAGAGAAGGTAAATACTCCTAAAAAAAAAACAATACACTTCAAACTAGCTAAAGATTTATTTAAAAAATTAAATGATGAAAATAAATAAAATATTTATAGCATGCGATAGTACAAAAATATCAAAAGTCAGAGAAATTATAAAAAAAACACAAAATTCTAAAATCACAATTGGGTATAAGTTTGGACTTGAATTTTTAAACTCAAAAAATGGTCGAAATTTTGTTTCCAGATTAAAGAATAAAATAATTTTTGCTGATCTTAAGTTACATGATATTCCAAATACTTGCGTATCAGCAATCAAAGCTATTGAGGATTTAAAAGTAAATTATTTAACAATACATATAAGTTCTGGATTGAAAGCATTAAAAGCAACCAAAAAAGTTTCAGGTTCAATACGCATGGTTGGAGTAAGTGTGCTTACTTCTTTAGACAATAAAGAATTGATAGAAATTGGATTTAGTAAAAATGTAAAAAAATTGGTTTTACATCAAGCTAAATTGGCAAACAAAGCAAATTTAGACGCTATTGTTTGCAGTGCACAAGAAGTCCCTATAGTTAAAAAAGTATTTAAAAAAGAAATTATTACTCCCGGAATAAGATTTAATTCAAAATCACAGGATCAAAAAAGAGTTTTAACACCTAAACAAGCTTATAAAAAAGGCAGCGACTGGCTTGTAATGGGAAGACCGATAACTAAAGGAAATATCAAAAAAAATATTCAAAATCTAATCGATCACTTAAGTCAATG
>TARA_B100000963_G_scaffold111074_2_pt1 | contig 11486 bp, 9 predicted proteins | sample TARA_B100000963 | Tara Oceans TARA_B100000963 (sample SAMEA2622097) | marine metagenome | biome: marine biome (ENVO:00000447); feature: surface water layer (ENVO:00002042); material: "saline water (ENVO:00002010), including plankton (ENVO:xxxxxxxx)" | depth 5 m | reverse complement strand
GGGGTTTTTTGGAGACAACAAATGGCTTCGCAGCGAATTATCAGCACCGTCTTGGCCTTGGTCGCCATTATTACGGGAACCGGCGGACAGGCCGACGTGAAACGCACTGCCAGCGGTCAACCCGACCTGACCGGCACCTACAACGTCGCCACACTGACGCCGCTGCAGCGCCCCAAACGCTACAGTGAAAAACTGACCATAACGCCCGCAGAAGCCGAAAAAATTTCGGAATACTGGGCGCGCAACCTCGCCAAAGATGCCACTCCTTCGGACCCAGAGCGAGACGCGCCGCCAGAAGGCGGTGCGGAGATTTATGCCCCCGAGTTCAGTGGCGCCGCGGGCAAAGTGGGCGGCTACAACGCGTTTTACGTCGACATTGGCGAAAGCAATTTTAAGCTGGATGGCGAATACCGAACCTCGATCATCACGCATCCAAAGAACGGGCGCATGCCGAGCCTGTCGGCACAGGGCCAGCAGGCGGCAAAAGCGTTGCAGGCGTTTTACCACGAGAATACCGGCACCGCCTGGTGGATCGACTTACCCCAAGGCCCCTACGACGATCCCGAACTACGGCCCCTCGCGGAGCGCTGCATTATGGGCTTCGGTTCTACCTCCGGGCCGCCCGCGTTACCTGTTATGTACAACAACTTCAAACGTGTCGTGCAAACCGACGATCATGTCGTCATCATCAATGAGATGAACCATGACGCCCGCGTCATTCCCATACGCGAAACCAGCAAAACCTATGACATGCCGGGCTGGTTGGGTTCTTCTGTAGGACACTGGGAGGGCGACACCTTGGTGATCGAGACACAAAACTTTCGCGACGAACCCGGCCTGACGCTGGCGAGCCGCGCACTTAAAGTGACCGAGCGTCTGTCGCGCATCGACGAGAATACGCTGCGCTATGCGTTTACCGTAAACGATCCTAATTGGAGCGAACCATGGGGTGGCGAATACCCGTGGCCGGCGACCGAGGAAAAGATGTATGAGTACGCCTGCCATGAGGGCAACTACGCGTTGGGGGGCATTTTGCGCGGTGCGCGTCTGTTAGAAGAGGAAGCCCTCAGCCGACGTCAGGGCGAAGCTGCAGATTCCGCAGAGTAGCTACTGAAAAACTCTCAGAATACTCGAGAAATCCTTATCTTCGGCGTCCTCGGCGCTGTCGCGCAGCTGTTGATACAACGCATAGGCCTGATCTCCCATGGGCGTTGTCGATTGCGATGCAGCGCCAGCGGCCGCTGCCAGTCCGAGATCTTTGAGCATCAACCTGACCATGAATCCACCGCCGTAATCGTTGCTCGCTGGCACGTCTGGCATAACGCCAGGATACGGATTGTATTTTTCCAACGACCAGTTACCGCCCGAACTCTTACGCATAATTTCTGACAATACTTTGGGATCCAAGCCATTGTTGACGCCCATTTGCAGCGCCTCGGCGGTGCCCGCCATGTGCACCGCAAGGAGCATGTTGTTGCATATTTTGGCCGTCTGCCCTGCGCCGGCGTCGCCAGCACGAAAAATATTTGCGCCCATGGCAGCCAATACCGGTTGCGCCGCCTGAAACGCCTGCAACGTGCCACCGCACATAAACGCAAGAGTTCCTGCCACAGCGGCACCGACACCACCAGAAACCGGGGCATCTAAAGACAATAAACCCAGAGATTCAGCGCGCTCGTGAACTCTTAGGCTGGTGCTTGTGGCCACGGTTGAGCTGTCGATCAGGAGCGCGCCCTTGGGCATCGCTTCCAATACGCGTAGATCGTCGATCAACAGGCCTTCGACGGCCTCGCCGGTCGGCAACATAGTTAGTACGATCGTCGCATCCGCTACCGCCTCAACGGCGTTGTTGGCCGGATCGCAACCGGCAGCGACCGCGCGTTTTAGAGCCGCTGCAGAGAGATCAAAAGCCCGCACACTGAAGCCTTTCGCGCAGAGGTTCGCCACCATAGGGCCACCCATATTGCCTAACCCAATAAAGCCAACTTTGTGGTCGTTTTGCGTCGCCATGATGCTTACCCCCGTCCCCAGCGTTACTGGTCGTTGCTGCCCTGCCAGAGCGCCGTGCGTTTTTCCAAAAACGCACTCACCCCTTCGAATTGATTTTGGTCTTCCCACAATTGCACAAAGCGTTGACGCTCGGCGACATAATTTTCGCTCAGCGGCTGTTCACGCGCCGCCATAATGAGCTCTTTGCAGTATCCCACCGCGGTAGGACTCTGTTTTTGTGTCAACTGGGCAAGCTGCAGGCATTCGCTGAGCGCACACCCCGATTCGACCACTTCCGAGACTAAACCGATTCGCAGCGCTTGTTGCGCATTTAGTCGCTCGCCCAACAAAATCATTCGCTTGGCCCACTGCTCACCGACCAACCAAGCCAACTGTTGAGTGCCAAGCCCACAGGGCAGAAGACCCACCGCACATTCAGGCAATGCCATCTGCGCATGTTGCTCTGCAATCCGCACGTCACAGGCCAGCGCAACCTCTAAGCCACCACCCATGGCATAACCATTGATCGCGGCAAAGCTCACGCCCCGATAGGCTGTTAGCGTTTCAAACGCCTGCCCAAAGGCCGAGGAAAAGTCTCTTGCAAGGTCCATGTCTTGATGATGAAAACGCTGCAAATCGGCGCCGGCGGAAAAGAATTTATCGCCCGAACCAGTCACGATTAGAGCTCGGTTGGCCGGATCGCTGTTGAGCGAAGCCACAATATCCTGCAGCTGCAACAAGCTCTCTGGCGTCCACGTGTGCGCGGGCGGGTTGTTAAACGTCACTACGCTTACAAATTCGTGTTGTTCAAGCCGCAACAAATCACTCATTTCAGGTTCTCCGTGCCATTGGGTTGCAGTAGCCGTCGGGCAATGATGACTCGCATGACTTCGTTGGTGCCCTCCAAAATTTGATGTACTCGCGCGTCGCGAAAAAACCGCTCAATGGGAAAATCACGCAGATACCCATACCCGCCGTGCAGCTGCATGGCTTCGTTACACACCTTAAAGCCTGCATCCGTCGCAAAGCGTTTTGCCATGGCGCAGTAGGCAGTTTTTTCTGGGTGGTCCGAATCCAGGGCCCAAGCCGCTTTGTAAACCATTTGCCGAGCCGCTACGAGTTCGGTCGCCATATCCGCTAAGCGAAACTGCAGGGCCTGAAAGTCGGCTAACACCTGACCGAATTGCTTACGTTCGGACAAATAGCGCTGTGTCATGTCCAGCGTCGCCTGGGCCGCCCCTAAAGAGCACGCCGCAATATTAATGCGCCCACCCTCTAAGCCTCGCATAGCGATCGCAAAGCCTTCGCCCGGTGCGCCAAGCAAATGGGTCGCTGGCACTCGGGCATTCTCAAAGCTGATGGTTCGGGTTGCTTGACTGTTCCAACCCATCTTGGGTTCGTTTTTGCCAAAGCTTACTCCCACAGTGTCACTAGGCACCGCAAAGGCGCTAATGCCCCCAGCACCTGCCTCCCCGGTACGCGCCATAACCACCAGCACGTCGGTATCGCCCGCACCACTGATAAATGCTTTCGCACCATTAAGTACATAATTATCGCCATCTAGTCGCGCCGTGGTTGCAATGGAGGCGGCGTCGGACCCCGCGTTGGCCTCGGTTAAACAATAGGATGCCAATTTCGTGCCCGCGGCTAATGACCCAGCCCAGTCACGACGAACTCTCTCGGTTGCCCAAGTGGCAACCATCCATGCGGCCATGTTATGAATAGAAAGATATGCAGCGGTTGAAGTGCAACCTTGCGCCAGTTCTTCGAGAATCAGCGCCGCATCCATGCGGGTCAAACCGGAGCCGCCGACTTCAGCAGGACAATACATGCCACAAAAACCGAGCTCGCCGGCGGCTCGTAATGTCGCTACCGGGAAGATTTTCTGTTCGTCCCAGGCCGCTGCATTGGGCGCCAATTGCTCGCGCGCGAATTCCCCTGCCACATCAATAAACGCGCACTGTTCATCGCTTAAAGCAAAATTCATTTGTCTCCTTAACCGTTCTTTAAATTCCAGCGCGTAACCAGCAGTCCAATGGGTACTGCTGACTGGCCGAAGCTTAACGCCTATTGCACTGCCAACCCTGCTTAAAAGAGCTGAATTTCATCGTTTTAATTTGATCAACCTAAGCGCTGTTTTTGACCGACTTTTCACCATCAGTGCAGCAGGCTCTACCGGTAAAGTCTTGTGCTACCCGGGATCAGGATCCTATCGGGCACAGCGACCAAACCGGCCCGCTATTATACAGCGGCTTTAACAGCTAATCGGGAACAAAATGGCTAATACTTTTCATCTTGCCGTGCCTGCGGGCGACTTAGAAGAGACGAAACGCTTTTACTGTGACGTCTTGGGTTGTGCCGAGGGAAATCAAGAACCCGGCCGATGGGTGGACATTAACTTCTGGGGCAACGAATTGACGTTACATCAGAGCGAGGAAAAGTTGTCTGGTGTGCGTCACGACGTGGATATGGGGCGAGTCAGCGTTCCGCACTTCGGCGCACACCTTAGCGAAGCTGACTTTAACGAGTTGAAGTCTCGAATAGACGCCCATCAGCTGGTCTATCTCGACCCGCCGCATCGGCGTTTTTTGGGTAATGAATTCGAGCAAGAGACCTTCTTCATCGAGGACCCTAATGGCAACGTTCTGGAGATGAAAACAATGGTCAATCCAGAGGTTTTGTTCGAGCGTTGACCATTTGACTCGGCGAAAAGAAGCGTTGCAGCCGCTATGATTCTTTCGCTCCGCCGTTTACGCGCGCGCAGTTCGCCGGCGGCAATACTTTCGCGCCACCCCAATGCAGCAGTCGCGACCCCCGCACCATCGGCTAGCCGCTAAGCTCAGATATCGGTGACTGGGATGAAGAAAATTTGGAGCGGGAAACGAGACTCGAACTCGCGACTTCCACCTTGGCAAGGTGGTGCTCTACCAACTGAGCTATTCCCGCTTTAAACTTTTAAGGCATTGCGCCGTGGGACGCGAAATTCTATAGAAGTGCTGGTGGGTGTCAAACGCTATCCGTTTTCGACCCCCGGAGCTGCTAAGTGTCCTGAATTTTGGCATAAAGTCGGCCGGGTCTAAGGTTTTATTCTTGCTTTATCCATGCGCTCGCACATAATTGGGGTCCCATTAGCAATTATTAAAAGGAGGTGATCAGTGTTATCTATTGCAAGTTGTAGGGGTCATCTCGCGTAGTTGATCCTTAACTACGAGCTGCTCTTTATTGAGCGAAAGGGCCGGTTTTCCGGCCCTTTTTTGTTGGCGTAGCTTGGCCTGCGACTGCAATTTTGCTCAGAGCCCCATGGATTGCCAGCTGTTCGACATCACTCGACCTAAGATGCGACTTTGCTGGGCAAAGGGTTGTTCAATGATGCTTGGCTGCGGTTGGATCACCACAGTACGCTGGCGCTTATTGTTGTATTGAGGCCACTCTAGCCCTGCAACGCTCGGGTCCCCGTTGCGCGCGAAGTTGCTCCAAGCACGGCGCATAAACGCACCTACTTGCGCCGCTTCTGCGCCTACCACATCGGGTTGAAATGGCATTCCATTGCCAAACATTATGAGATCCAAGCCGTGAGCCGCCCCCACCTGCGCAGGCGACCAAGCAAAGTAGTAACAATAAGTCTTACCCGATCCGCGCAGCGAATGCCCTTGTGCCACACGCAATGTTGGTACGCGAACAAGAACATCACCAAGCATAGCCAATTCGGCTTCTTCAGAACTGAGATCTGGCCGCTGCTGAATATACACAGACAACAGTCGCTGACGATCTACATCACCGGTCCGCAAAATACCCTCTGGGTGCTGACGCGAACGACCACTCAGCCCGGTACCCTCTGTCGCGGTAAAAAATTTGGCCTCATCGGCACATGAACCGGTTAGATAGTCTAGCTCGAGCCCAAAACCGGCATGGGCTGCGTCCGCCGGATGCACTGGCATAGATTCGCCGATGACCGGTAAGTAAGAACTCGGCTGGCCAAACCCTAGCTCACGAATCGCCGGATACATCGCTGCCAACTGGACACTCGGTACGGATTGCAGAGCGGCAAGATCACCCGGCTCTATTGCCAGCTGTTCGAGCACAAAATCGGTTATGCGTTGTGCAGACTCTGGACGTTGCGCCGCATAAGCGCCGCTTTGCGGAATCACTCGATGTACCAAACCACGGGCTGCGGGCGTCGCCACCAACGCTTGCACTATGGCGGCACCACCCGATTGACCGAACAGCGTGACGTTCTCCGCGTCTCCGCCAAAAGCCGCGATGTTCTCCTGCACCCAGCGCAAGACTTGAATTTGATCGAGCACGCCCAGATTGCCGGGACCAACTCCGGCCCCCATTGCCGACTCGAGATATAGATAGCCCTCTGCACCAAGGCGACGGTTACAGGTCACCAAAACCACGCCTTCATTGGCGAATTGAGTGCCGTCAAACAGCGGCATGGATCCAGAACCGGTCATCTGCTCACCACCATGCACCCAAACCATAACTGGCAAATCCGTCGCACTGGGGTCCGGCGTCCAGACATTCAGATTAAGACAATCCTCTCCCGCGACCGGCACCCCGGGCTGCGGCCGCCCGGTTTGCGGACACGCCAAACCATATCGATTAGCCGTATAGACGCCATCCCATGACTTGCGCGGCACCGGCGCTTTGAAACGCAGTTCACCAAAGGGCGGCTCGGCGTAGGGAACGCCCAGAAAGCGGTGAACGCCAGCGGCAATCTCGCCTCGAATCTGGCCCGCTTGGGTCCGCACAAGCGCACCCGGACGAGTGCTACTGCAGCCATTCAAGGCACCAACGGTGGCCAAAGATCCAGCCGCTATTATGAAATCTCGCCGTCGCACGCAGCTTCCTCCTGTGGTTATTCCGGCTGAGCTTGAATCTGCTCCAATTTACTGCGCCAAAGCGGACTGGAGAGACTAATGATCACAAGCACGGAAAGCATGCAGACCCCACTGATCACAATGGCCTGCTGGGGGCCGAATAAATCCGCCAAATAACCGCAAAAGAGGGTGCCAATGGGGCCCGCACCCATAAAAGAAAACGCATAGAAACTCATTACCCGAGCGCGCTGCTCGGGAGGGGCCAACTGCTGCATTAACGTGCGCGACATCGGCATGGCAATGCCACCACATATCCCCCAAACAAACACGAGGAACATGAACAAGGTTTGGTTACCGACAAGACCGGTACTCAGCAGCACTAAAGAACCCAAGGCTTGAGCAACTACCAAAGCTCGACCCGCTCTAGCCACAAAGCCGAGGCGCAGCAGCGCCAAGATGCTGACGACGAGGCCCAGAGAGTTCAGCGCGTTTAGAACAGCGAGGTCGCCAGAACTGCCTGCGAAGACATCGCGCATAACCAATGGAAAACCAACAATAAAGGCACCCATAAAAAAACAGCCCATGGCTATGTTCTGCAACATTACCGTGCGCATGAGCGGATTGTAGATTACCGTGCGCGCGCCGGCACGTAAGCTGGCGAGCACATCCTCTTGGCCATGCTCTATCGAGGTTGCGTTTGGCGCTACTTCGCGCAGCTGCAAGTAGGCCCAAACCCCGAGTAGCAAAACCACGCTTTGCACCAATAGTATGATCTCGGCGCCCAACTGATCCGCCAATCCGGCAAACGAATAGCCTAAGATCTGGAATCCGAATTGACACAAACTTGCCTGCATGACGGTGCGCTGAACGTTTGAACCGGCAACGTGGTTTAACAAACCATCGCGGGCTGGGGTGAGGAAAGCAGAAGCACACCCCATCAATAGCGCATAAACCACCATTACGGTAAAACTCAACGCCTGCACGTAAACGGCCAACGCCAGCACCAAGGGCATCAGGCCAGCAAACAACTGCGACCAAGCAGCTTGGCGGCGCTGACCAATCCGGTCTGCCAAAACTCCAGCGATCAGGATCAACAACATGCCCGGCAACAGCAAAGACATCTGCGCAAGACCCACGCGCTCCGCGGGTTCCCGCAACACCATAGTCACCAGCCAAGCGAACACCACTGACTGCATGCCAAAGGCACCGTACCAGGCAGAGATCGCCGTTAAATAGGCGGTTTTGGGTTGCAACATCGAATGCGCCAGAACGACCGAGCGCGACAGTCTAAGAGAACAACCGATGCCACGCGAGGTCTATTTGTTGTCACCACGTGCCGACGTCGCTAATTCCTTGGCAGCCATGCATGCCTAAGGGCACCTGCTCCGCGTCAATTATGCAGTCAGCACAAATCCTTCGTAATCGTTTGCCACGACTTCATCACACTTTTTGCGGTATTCACCGACTCCCCCTACATAAGGCATAAAGATTCGCGGTTTACCCGGAATATTAGCGCCCAGATACCACGAGTTGCATGAGGGCGCGGTAAACATGGTGCCCTCGGCGACTTCATTCACATGCAACACCCAGTCCTCTTCAGCAGCCAAAGTCGGCTCTATGAGTTGCAGTTGGTGATCGCGCATATGTTCAATGCAATCGGTAATCCAATCCACATGCTGTTCGATAGACACCAGCATGTTACTCAGGACTGAAGGTGAGCCAGGTCCAGTAACGGTGAACAAATTAGGAAAACCATTGATCTGCAGGCCCAGGTAGGTTCGCGGCCCCGCCTCCCAGTGATCGTTCAAGCGTTCGTTATCGCGACCGCGGATGTCTATTTTTTGCAACGCCCCGGTCATGGCATCAAAGCCTGTGGCATAGACGAGGGTGTCAAACTCAAAATGTCCTTGGGCAGTTTGAATGCCGGTCGCGGTAATCGTTTCGATTCCGCCTTTGCGTAAATCCACCAATCTGACATTGCTACGGTTAAAGGTCTCATAGTAGTCGGTGTCGATAACCGGTCGCTTGCAACCCATGGGATAATCGCGCGGCATCAAAGCTTCGGCAGTTTCGGGGTTATCAATCACGCGGCCGATCTGTTGCCGATACATCTCACAAGCCAGTTCGTTGGCTTCGGGATCTAACGCCACGTCAGCAAACCGACGGATCGCAACAAAGCCTTCTTCTTCCACTAACGCAGCCCGCTCGGCTTCGGTGGTCTCCAAAATAGCCTCGGTGGGTTCTACGTTGTCCGCACCGCCGAAGCCAAAGCCATAGCCTACTATTCCGACTTGCGACTCGCGTTGCTGCTGTCTAATTTCATCGTAATTCTCTATGGCCTGCTTGCGGAAATCATCGCTCAACGGCCGGTTGTGCGCTGGCATGGTATAGTTTGGCGTACGCTGGAATATCGTTAGATGCTCCACCTGCTCCGCAATCACAGGAATGGCTTGGATCGCCGAGGATCCGGTACCAATAATTCCCACCCGGCGCTTGGAAAAATCTACGCCCTCTGCAGGCCAGTTTCCGGTGTGAAAGACATCCCCTGCAAAATCATCGGCGCCGGTTATTTGTGGCGTGTTCGGAACGGAAAGACAGCCGGTCGCCATGACACAAAAGCGCGCAGCGTACTCGACGCCGGCATCAGTGGTGACACGCCAACGCTGTTCATGCTCTTGGAAGTGAGCTGACTCAACGCGTGTTGAAAATTCAATATCACTGCGCAAGTCAAACCGCTGTGCGATGTGATTGGCGTAGTCGAGGATTTCTGGTTGCGCCGCCATGACTTCGGTCCACTGCCATTCTTGCTGCAGCTCGGGGGAAAAACTGAATGAGTATTCAATACTTGGTACGTCACAGCGCGCACCGGGATAACGGTTCCAATACCACGTACCGCCCACGTCTTTTCCAGCTTCGAGCACCCGCGCAGACAATCCGGCCTGACGTAGCTTGTGCAATAAGTACATGCCAGAAAAACCGGCACCAACCACCACGACGTCGAACTCATTTTCAGATGTCTGCATGCACCCCCCCATTCATCTGTTTAGTTAATAAAATTATGCGATGGTACGTGCGGCATGGCCACCAACACCGCGCGCCTCCGCGTAACGATTTTGCCAAAAGCCTGCGACTTTGCCCAGTTCACTATGTAAAGCCTGCTAAATTAGGTTGCCGAGTTGTCAGCACTGCCTCTACCCTGTGCGCATGCAAAAGATCAAAAGAAAATGACAAACTCCGCGACACCTACGCCACCCAGCAAACCGCGCTCGGCCTTGTCCGCGCTACTGCGTTTTTTCCGCCTGCGATCCCATTCGGCATCTTTTTTCAACAGTACCGGTCTCGCTCGCTCTTTTCGCGAAAACCGTCCGGTAAACAAAGACGGTGAGCCGCTGCCGTGGCTTAACTACAGCCTGATTAGACTCCTGGACGAGCGTTTGCGACAAACACTGCGGGTTTTTGAATACGGCAGCGGCTACTCAACATTGTATTTCGCGGCGCGAACACAGTCGGTAACCAGTGTTGAGCACGTTCCCGAATGGGTGCAGGAACTGCAGCCCTATTTACCCGACAACGCGATGCTTGCCACAGCAACACCCGGGCCGGAGTACATCCAAGCGCCTTACGCCCACGAGCCGTTCGACCTGATTTTAGTCGATGGACTCGACCGGGTTGAGTGCGTGCACGCCGCCATCGGCGCACTGCGTCCAGAGGGCGTAATTGTTTTGGATGACACCCATCGCCCCGAATATCAGCGCCTGCTCGCCCCGCTGCGCGAGCAAGGGTACAAAACGCTTACGCTGTATGGCCCCAAACCCACGTCAATTATCGAGGCACAGTCGACCATTATTTATCGAACCGAAAATGTCTTGGGCCTGTAGCTTTCCGACGAGGACAGCGAATCGGTTTGGCCTAGGAAGCTTTAACTGCGCGAATCGCCGCAATGCGATCGCTGGTGATGGGGTGCGAAGACAAAAACTCTAACAGTGTGCGGTTAACGCCATTTGTCTTATCGGTTGCCTCAGCGTCGGGGGGCTCTGCTTCCGAACCCTCTCGATGACTGCGCTCCAGCTGCTCGAGTGCCTGCGCAAAAACTTCGGGGTCGATGCCCAGCGCCTGCAGCTGCGCGACCGCAAACGCATCCGCTTGGCGCTCATGCTCGCGCGAGTATGCGGACTGACCGACGGCGAAGGGCAGGGTCAGCACCAATTCACTCACACCGCCCATATCCCCTGTGACGAAGGTCAACAATACCGCCCAACTGGCACTCTGCAGCAGTGTTTGTTCCACGTGACGCAAACGCGCGTGGCCAAGCTCGTGTAAAAAAACCGCGAGCAGTTGTTCATCGTCGGACATCAACTCGACGATTGCATCAGTGAATACCACTGTAGAGCCACTGAGCGTAAGCGCGTTCGGACCAACAAATGCGGGAGTACGACGGAAGTGCACGGCCACTGGCGGCGCATCGGCGAGATCATGTTGAGCAAAATATGCTCGCAACTGCTGCTTGCGCGTCGCGGGAAGTTCAGATTCCCTTAGCAGCGTGGCAAGATTCGCCAACGTTGTCTCAGCGAGTTGCGCGCTTACCGCTAATGGCAGTTGGTGAGCAATCGATGCGCTGAAACGGGGGACGCCGTAAACCGCCAGCACTACCAGCGCGCTCAAAGTGATCGCCAC
>TARA_B100000963_G_scaffold138420_1_pt1 | contig 11496 bp, 6 predicted proteins | sample TARA_B100000963 | Tara Oceans TARA_B100000963 (sample SAMEA2622097) | marine metagenome | biome: marine biome (ENVO:00000447); feature: surface water layer (ENVO:00002042); material: "saline water (ENVO:00002010), including plankton (ENVO:xxxxxxxx)" | depth 5 m | reverse complement strand
TAATACTTGATCCTCCTGTTGTATATTCCACGTATGAATTTGGCATGATTGTTTTGTGTGTTTGTTATTTGTTTGATGATTAAAAGTCCTCAAGGTTTAAAAGTTTTATTTTCATTTCTTGTCCTTCTACAGATTCATAGTTTTCAAGGAGTTCATTCAGTTGCTCACCTTCTTCATTAATAAATTCTTTTCCAAACTTTCCTTTTTTTATTTCTTCGAGCATTCTTTCTTTCTCTTCTTTCCAACTATTTCTTATTAGTTTTCCTACTTCTTGAAGAGCAGGTAATACAAACATGTTGTTTGAGTCAATGGCTCCTGTAGCTTCTCCTGTTCTAATAATATCTCTGTATTTTTTTGTTTTTAAAAGTTTTCTAATCTTTCTTTTTACTCCATCTTTTCTTTCGCTTCTTTCTCTTAGTCTTCTTGCAAATACTGTTTTAAGAGTTTCTCCTTCTTCATTTATAAAATCTGTCATTGATATTCCTGATACAAAAGTTCTTGGAAGTTCTGTAGGCAAGGAACCAGTCCAGTCATATGCTGCTAACTGTCTATATTCTTGGAACTCATGTATTGTATTGGATAGAGGAGCTATTTGAATTGTTTCTGTAAATAAGTTTTTACTACTTTTCTCAAAGTCACCAAAGATATCTACTCGTTTGTTTGGAGTTCCTATTCCAAGGGTTCTGTATAATACTCTATCAGTAAACGTCCCACCTTTTAAATCTTCTATTTTGTCATTACCTGAGTAAAGTCTAGCTATCTTTTGAACTTGTGCAGGAACAAGAGAGTAGCTTGTACCTAGATCAGTCATGGTGTCTTGAAGTGCTTGTAAATTTTCTGGTAAAAGTATTTCTCCTAAACTTTTTATACCCTGGTTAAAAGGAAGTTCTTTGTTTAGTTGAGCAACAGCAGAAGTCAAAACTGATATAAAATTTTGCCCTTCTTTAAGTATCTTTGCTTCGGGAAATTCTTCGTCCATTTCTTCGGCTTTTAAGAAAGATCCAATGTCAGCACCTACAACAAATGCAAGGTTAAATGGCATCGCTTTTCTTAGATCAAAGTTACCAAAAGGAGTTTTCATAGTATATGGTATCGCACCATTTTCTAATGCTCTTTTCTTTTGTGAGTCTGTCATCCAAGCCATTGAACCAGTTATAAGAGGTTCGTCTGTCATGGAGGATCTTAAAGCTACTGCAAACGCTGCTCCACCCATCAAAGCGTATGACATATAATCTGCTTTATGTTCTAGCATTCTAGCTTGATTAAGTTCTACTACTCTTTCTTTTCTGATTATTTCTTCTTGAATTTCTTCTGCTAGTTTTATGTCTCCGCTTTCTATCGCTTCTCTTTTTTTAATCTTGTCTTTTTCAATGTCTTCGAGATTTTCTTTAATTTTGCCTCGATAAAACTTAACTGCACCTGCAAATTTCGGGCTAATCATTCCAATAGGAGCGGTTAGTGTTTTAGCTGACACAGAAGCACCTCTTACAGCAATATTAATAAAAGGCATAAGAGCAGCAGTTCCAAGTTTTCCTAGCGGTGAGTTGTCTGTAGCTCCTTTGATACCTTTTACTATAGTTTCAGCAAAGCCTTGATATATGTCTCCTGCATCTGGATCGTTAAGGGTATAAAACATGTCCTGTCTTATAGAGTTTATTGCTGCAAAGTTATCGTCTGTTTCCCTCAAAGCAGGGATACCAGAAGCTCTTTTTTCCCAAGAGTCTTCTATAAACTTTTCCTTAATCTTTGCTTGTGCTGCTGCATCGTTAGGAGCTTCTAAGATAGCTTTTGTACCTGCTGCTCTGTGTATGTTTGCTTTTACGTTCTGTCTATAGAACACTTCGTCTACTGCAACTATTCCTCTGTATCCAAGGCTTAGTACATTAACAATCTGTCTCATAGAAGCCGACTTACTTAGATCAATAGCTTCCATAAGCCTAGTTCTTCTTTCTGCTATAGCTGTTGCAGATTCTTTAGCTCGTGCGACAGTTCTAGCGTAAGATGTTAAGTTAACTTCTTTCTCGTTTAGGTTAAACTTACTTCCAGTATCAACATCGGTTACACCTTCTAAAGTCTTTGCTCTTAACTTAGCTGCTTTAAAAGTAGTACTAAGATCTTTAAATAATTCAGCAGCAGTCAAGTATTCGTTGATTACTAATTTTTTTGTAGTATCCCAATCATTTTTTTCTGAGCCAACAGCTTTTAAAACCTTTGCAGGAGCTATTGTTTTTACTCCTTCTTTAAATGAAGTTGTTATAGGTCTTGCTATTCCGTTCTTTACTGTCAGCCAAGAACCAGAGTAAACACCTGCCATGACTGAAGGAAGCTGATCTATCAAAGCAAGCTGTCTAAGAGTTGTCCACCTTGAAGCTACCCTATAGAGTAAATGACTTCTATCTTTCCATATATTAGCAAGGTATGTATCAGTTAGCTGTTCAAAGAACTTGTTATGCTTTGCAAGTGCTTCTCTTCTTTCTAAAGCCTTTGCAGCTTTTCTAAGTTCTTTTAGTTTGGCTTTTATGTCATCTCTAAGTTGATCTGTCTTTGTCTTTGGACCTTGTTTCTTTAAAGCTTTTTGTGCTTGCTTCTTCTTACTCTGCTTGAGGAAGTCTTCTGGTGACATACCAAGAAGATCATTTAGTTCTTTCTGAAGCTTTGCGTATGTTTCTGCTTCTCTTGCAAGTTTCTTTTGCCTAGATAGTTGCTGTTTTAGTTCTTTTATTTTCTCAGTCTGCTCTACCTTTGGCTTCTTTATTTCATTTGCAACTTCAGGTGCTTTGGTTATGTCTTTTTCTTTTTGTATAGCCTTTTCAAGTCTTTTTATTTCTTGGTCTACAAGTTTTACAGGGTCATAAGTTTTCTTGCCTTTTCTTAGTCTTGTAGCTGCTTCTGCTTTTTCTTTACCTGCTTTTTTAATGTTCTTTATAGATATTTCTATATCATCAACACGTTTTGTTATTCCATCAAAAGGAGTTTTTTCATCTAAGTTTTTCTTTAGTTCATCTCTAAACTTCTTCCAATTTTCCTGAGACTTTCTTGCTCTTAAAGAAAATTCTGATCCTCTTTGTACTTTATAAATATCTATGTCCTCTCTAAGAGATCTAAGACCTCTACCAAAAAGTACTTTGTATGGATCAAGAACTTTTGTATCCAGTTCTATTTTATCATCTATAAGTTTTAAAAGCTTTGTTCCTTCCTCTACATCTATTGTTCCATCAGTAAGTTTTTTTGAATAGGCAGCTACGCTCTCACTTATGTCATCTTGGATCAGTGCATCTATGTCTCTAGCTCTTGTTGATATTCCTACATCTGTCTCTCTTAAAGTTTCAACCCCTTCTTTCCAATCTTGCTCTTTTATTTTTGCTGCTCTTGCTACAACATCCTCTTGTGCATCTTTAATAATCTGATCTATCTCATCTCCATACTTTGACTTATCTCTTGGAGTAGGAGTTCTATCTTCTGGTACAGCTTCTTTTATTCTTTGTACATTTACAGCAGGAGCATCCTCTATTGCTGACATGTATTTATTGTTAGCTTTTAAAGATTCTGCTGTCTGTTCAAGAAATGCAATAGAACCTTTGATATTTTCAAGTTCCTTTGCTGCTCTTATCTTACTAAATTTTAATTGTTCTCTTGCTTGGAATCTATCTGGCTCTGGTATTTTATTAAGCTCATCTATTTGCTTTTGTGCTTTAGTAAGTTTTTCTTGCATCTTACTAACAGCGTCATCTGCTGCTGTTGCTGCTTGGTTTCTTCCCCAAGTTGTTGCTCCAAGAGCTTTAAAAAATCCGTTTGCACTACCACCAATAGCACCTGTTAGCATTAAATAATTCCATGTGCTTCTGTTTTCTCTTTCATTTAAAGCTATTTCAAGGCTTTCTCTGAACGCTGTTTCTCCCATTGCAAACGCAGCGCCAGTAACAAAAGGCACTCCATATCTTTCAGCTAGTTTTGAACTAAGTTTCTTACTGCTAAGTACGCCCATTTCATCAAGGGTCATTCCAGTTATTTTGATTGCGTTCTTTTGTGCTGCTGATTTACCGATTGCAGAAAGAGTAGTTTCAGTTTTGTTAATAACAGGAGCAATGCCCATCGTAAATAAAGTAGATGCCCCAAATTCTCCTAAAGAAAAGTTGTGATTACTAAATGTAGACCTTACCCATTGTCCTGCTGCGTTACCTCCTGCTGCAACAAGTGCTTCCGACATTAGCCATGCAGGTACAGTACCAAACTTTGAAACAGGTTCGGGAGTTAACACTGATACTCTTGACGCAGTTCTTAAAGCTTTTACTCCTTTAACAGCTTTTGTTATTAAAGGTGCAGATTTTAGGTTTTTTCTAGATCCTTCAAGAACTATTCCAACTTCTGTAAATATTCCTGCTAACTCTCCATAGATGTTTGCTTCTTCTCCTATCTTATTTAGTTCTCTTTCTCTATCAAAGATGTCGTTTGTTTGTCTTACAACACCTAAATTTATAGAAGGTTCAGCAGCTTTGTATACAGCAGCGTTTTGCTGTGCTTCCCATTTTTCCTCTTCTTCCCTAAGTCTGTTGATTGTTTTTTGAAACTCACTGAGTTCTTCAGCCATAATTTTTATTAGAATCTATATTGTTTTTTAAAAAGCCTTTTTTGTTCTGCTGTAAATGCGTCAATTACGTCTTTTACTATTTCAGGTCTTGAGTCTGGGTATAGTCCAAAAAATACTGCAAGATCAGCTAGGACTTTTTCGTCTTTTGTAAAATTTTCTTTTAGAGGGTTTCTATCTAACTTTTCTAAAACTTTTTGAAAGTCAATACCTACTTCTTCTATTCTCTTTTCACTTTCAAATAGACTTATTTCTGTCCAGTCTGCTCCAACTCTTTCTAGGTACTTCCTAACGTTTGCAACATCCCAAACTGGCATACCATAAGTTCTTATCATTGTTTCAAAGGCATCATATTCAATACTACTCCCTTGTCCCTTTGCTTTTACTGGGTTTTCAAAAGAGTCTTTTAAGTTGGTAACGAGGACATCTGGAGTCAGCCGTAGTGAAGAATCTTTCAAACCAAAAGCAAAGTCTAAGTTATCTTCTGACAATGCTTCAAATTTTTCCCATTCTGGAATTGTTTTGTTTCCTGTAAAGAAGAAATATTTATCAGCTAGAAAGGTTTCTATATACGCATCTTCATCTTGAGAGTATTTAGCTACGTACTCAGACATGCCTCCTCTATTAGCGTTTTGTTTACGAGTTTCCATTGCATCAAAATAATTTTTCTTAGCTTTTATATCTATCTCGTATTCTTTCTTTTTAAGTTCGATCAGTTTATTTGATTCTGATTCAATCTCTTTTCTGTTTTTTATAATTCCTCTTTCAATTTTTTCATCTAACTCTTGAAGAATTGTGGAAGCAGAAAGTCTTTTAAAGGTATCTAAATCAGTCATACCACCAGGAGTCTGCATAGCTTTTAATAAATCCTCTTTATACTTTGGCATTTCAATTTCTATTGCATCCATCATTACATTTAAATCAGGAATTACAGCCCTGTATTCTTGGGTTTTTCTAAGGTTGTTTACTGTCTGCTGTAATTTATGAGCGTTCCTTACCTCTTCAGTAGGTGTAAAACTCTTTAAACCTTTGACAAGCATATATGTTTCTGGATTATGCGTTGTGTTGATTCTAAAATACTCCCTAGCGTTTGCCCCATATCTTCCTTCTTCGCTCTCTAATATTTCTCCATGAAGGTCTATTAATTTTCCATCAGTTATAATTCCTAACCTTTGAGAAGGAGTTAGCTGCATTAACTCTGCATTGTAATTAGCAATGTCTTGTGCAGATTCGTTAAGTATTTGGTTTGCTACACTATCTTGATCTCCTGATTGAACTCTTTTTTGGATCGTTTCTTTAAGAATGTTGAGGACATTTTGGTCTTTATTTTTTACACTATCTCTTATAGTGTCCATTATAAAATACTCTTCAATGATTCTATTATTTTCTGAGTGTTCTGTATACAGTTGTTTTACTAAGTTTTTTACAGGATTTTCAAGAGTCGTTGTAACTTGCTCTGCTGTAAGGTCTTCTTTAGAATTTATTATTTGATAAATTTTTTCCGACAATAGTCTATGCGCTCCCATGTATTGCCTTTTTGCACGAGGGATACTTGTATTAGCTCTTTGCTCTTCGCCTTGCCTAACAGCTTTGGCAATATCAGAGAACATTAGTTTAGATTGCAAGTCACCAAACATAGTCAAAGAAGATCCTTCATTCATAATCTCAGCAACTTTACCATAGTTTCTGTTGTTTAATTCTAACTGTGCAAGATCCTTTATTCCGTTTCTAAGAATAGTTTTTTTCTTGTCGTTACTTAAAGAAGGTATGTTATCAAGTCTCGTCGAAATACTTTTAGTAAATTCTTTAAGAGACATGCCAGTGAGTCCAGAAGCAAACTTACCAAAGTCTTCGTTTATTTTATCTATCTGGTAATTTTGTTTATATACTTCTACTTTCTTCTTATATCCTTTAAGGAGTCCCAATTCTAATTTATCATAGACTTGTGGTAGTATTAAATTATTTATTCCTTTAGAGAGAGGGTTCCTGTCAAAGTACTCTGTTATCTGAGCTTTTTTTTCGTTTATTCTTTCTCGTATTATTCCTCTCGCTACTTCTATGTCTTGACCATCTTCAATTAAATTATCTACAACTTCTTCTAACTCGTTTTCAAATTCTCCTGCTTCTTTTACTCCTTTTGTCTCCCACCACCTCTTAGCATGGGTTATAGCAAATCCTTTTCTAAAACCAAGTCCACCTGTTATACCTCCATCTGGAGGAGTTATCTTTCCTTCGATGACATCATTCAATTCCTGAGCGTTGAGTTGTTCAGCAGCTTCTACTCCTCGCTGTTCATTTATATTAGAAAACTGTCCAGTTAATCCAGGAAGTCTGTTGATTGCAGTAGCTATTCTTTGTGCTGAGTTATTTTTAGGTACATCTATTCCAACTGTAGGGAAGGTTCCTCCTTGTGCTTGTATCGAAGGACGGAAAGGAACTAAAGGTAAGTTAGGGTCTGATTGTACTCTTTTTCTTGTTGCCATATTTAATTAAACTTTGGGTTTTCTCTGATTAAACAATCCTGAGTCATTTAGCACTCCATACATACTTAGTCCTGTCTGTGCGCCATCTACTAAAGAACCTAGATAGTTTGGTTGTTCTATGGGTTGATTGATACGAAGCATGTTTCTATTAAAGCCCATTCCTGCTTCTCGAAGTGCCAAGTCTCTGTTGACGTTTGTCATCTCTGCTTGTCTTTGAGAAGAGAAAGTAAACTCTGCTTGCTGTCTTGATATATCTCCAAGAAGTGCGTCAACACTAAGCCCACTTACTCCTGCTTCTCCTGCTGAAACAGCTGCAGTAGCTCTAGCTTCCATAGCTCTTCTATCTGCTTGTTGTCTTTGTTGGGTCGTTGCTTCTTGCTCCTGACTTTGCTGAGTTCTCATTGCTGAGACTTCTGCAAGATATCTTTGTCTTTCCTGCATCGATGCAAGTCTTTGAGATTCTTCTTGAGCGTCTGCTTGCTGTCTCTGTGCTTGTATTGAAGACAATGTTGAAGCTCCTCCAACGATTGAGGATACTATTAATGGACTACACATAATATTCGTCTATAACTTCGTGGTTGATTAAAATAAATTTGTAAAAGGGTTCGCCTTTGATTGTTAGTTTGTGGGTAAAGTTTGCACCTAGCCATTCGAGCCAACGAACAGCAGGACGATTATAACAATGAACAACATTCTCTGCTGTACCTCCTGTGATTTTAAGAAGTTCTCTTATCCATGTCTTTGAATGTTTTATAAGATCTCTTCTGGCTACCTTCGGAAATTCTTTTGTTCCAAGCATCCACATGTAAGGCATCTCGTCATCGTTTTCACCTACACCAAACATGGCAAGAGGTTTGTTAGCTTTATCTACAACAGTCATAGTTGCCCTGTCGTAGTCAAAGGCAGACATCAAGGCTTCCTTTGGTTTCTTTCCGAAAGCCATGCACTCAATGACATCTATTTCTCTAAGCTTGTCTGCTAGGTAGTCAGCATGATCGGGATGTGCATCTATCACATCTATCTTATCATACCGAGCTATAACTCTATCAAACACGCCTACTTCTTGAGTGGATAAATGATTCAAATTCTGCTGATTGGAAGTTACTTGGAAGTCCTGTTTCGTTTATTAGTTTTATCTCTGTATCTTTTGCAGAAGACATGATAGGGAACGAAAAGGAACCAGACTCGATGGGAAGTGTCCCAACTACTGTACTTCCAACTATATGACTAGAAAATACATTAGTGTATGTTTGTCTAGCTTTTGGAGTTACCTCAACTTTGAATGAGCTAGTATCATCAAAGAACAAAGTACCACCTTTTAGGAAGTGTCTTTGATATCCTGATGGGCTTGTTCTTTTGTTAGCCCTCTGTCGAAATAGCTGCTCACTAAAGGTATAACTCATAGTATATTTTATACCTACCCAAACAGGTGTAGTGTCATGGGATGAGTCAACAGTGACTACATTGTCGTTTACTGTACATGGTAGTAATGCTCCTGCCTTCGTACTCCCAGACTCTCTTGTGTAAACTTGTACTGTGTCTGTGTTTTCTGGTGTGTACGGAAGGTTAGCAACATTGTCAACTACAACTACTCCAGAAGAGTTGACAACTCCCTCAACACGCATGTCGAGGTATGTGTTAAAACTTGCTCCAGTGTCTATAAGTTTTTCTTCCATAGGCATCTTGAGTAACTGAGTAGCTCCATTCTTTGTTGCTACAATAAACAAGTCACTTTCAATGAACTCAAAACCTAAGATAGTAAATGCAAAGGTAAACTTACTCCAACTAGCTAATACCTTTTGATTGCCCTCCCAATAGTATTTGTAAATGTAAATTGAATTTGTATCTGTACTACTGAGAACACATATAGCATTTTCAGAAGTAGATCCTGCTACGTCGATAATGTTTGCAGGTATGTATTGGGGGACATGGGAAGTGATCTCTACAGAGTCATAAGTGTCTACATTTGCGTTAACTGTGAACTCCCTCATACCTGAGAAACTTCCCCTGGTAAATGGAAAATAAATGTAGCTTCCTAGCTCAAGAGGTGTTGTACTAGTGTCAGTCTCGAAGTTGGTTATAGGAGTTATTGATACTGTCTTAGGTGTTAACAGTTCACCACCACGAAGAACAAACTGTCCACGTTCTCCAAAGAGTATAAGGTTCTCTTGGAAGCCAACTGCTGACTTTAGTTTTGTTACCTTTGTACTTGCTACATTTACGTCTATAGGATCGGAGTCCAGAAGTGATCTTACTGTAGTTCTAAAGAAGTTAAAATATTCTCCTGACTCCGAAAGAATAACACTGCCTTCTGACAAAAAGCCTAGTCGGTTCTTGTAGAAGAATATGTTTGAAATAGATCTGTCTGGATTACTGTCTGCATCTAAGTTAAAGAAGGAAGGGAAGGGGTTTGTATCGTTATCTCCAACTTGCTTAGTTGTCCAAGTACAAGCTCCAAATGAAAAAGTGTTTGGTGCTGTGTTCACAAGTTTAAATGGAAGGGTATCTCCATCTAGCTGTATGAACTCATCAAAACCTACGTCTTCAATGTATCCTCCGTTACCAAAAACAGATCCATCGTTTGTCTCAAACTTTACATAGTAATCGTCTTCGTTATCATCAACAGATCCTCGTACCTTTATTCTAAAATTGTTTGGAGCTACCTTTGGTAAGTCAGATATTGAGTCAACCTCTTTGTAAGCTACTCCAAGTGCTGTTCCTGACTTAGAATCTGATACAGTTATTTCAAACGGAGTTCCATCTGTTCTAGATATTTCAAAAAGAGGATATAAATAAGCTTCATCGTTTCCTCCCTGATCGTTAGCAATTATGTGTTCTTTGTCTTCGTCCTTATCAATACCTTCTACAACTCCTAATGTAAATCCGTTTGCAGTAAAAGCTGCTTCTTGTTCTGGTGCTGATAAACTGCCTTCTTTAAGTGCTTGCGCTATAGCTAATCTAAGTTTGTTAGCTATACGTCCTGCTTGGTTGTTTACGTTTCCAGAACTATCAGGTGCAGACCTTTCACTTCCAAAAGCTCCTTTAAACGTGTTATTTCCATGTTTAATTTTTATATTGTAACGTGTATTATGGTGTCCTTGTTTGATAAATATAAGAGCTTTGTTGTTGTCTGCGTGAGTAAAGGCGTTGCTCTTTGATGAGTTTGTCCTTCCAACTTTCTTAGTTGTGTTAAGAATAAAAGTATTGTCGTTTACAGTGAGTGCTTTGAATATATCTCTTGGCTTTGTGGTGTCTGTTATATTTAAGTAAGAGTTAGAACTTAAATCGATTTCAGTTGCATTACTTGAATCGTCTAATACTACAGCTAACCCTGTAAATATATTGTAAACTTTTAGCTTGTTGTTGTTTATTATAAGAACATACCTCTCCTGCTTATCTCTATTAATGAAATGAACAAAAGCCCCATCAGCTAGTGGTAAGGATTCAAGTTGTTTTATGAACCTTGCGTTAGGTCTTTTCTTCAGTCCATCAGTGACAGATGACAAAGCGTTTATTTGTTCATCGCATTGTCCGTCAAAACGAAGTGTGTCAGGTTGCTGACTAACTCCTTGAATAAGGTTAGGGAGTGAAGTATTTATAAGAGCCATTTATATTAAAAGAAAGATGAATTTCTATTTATACCTACTCTTGAGTAAGTATCGTAGTTGTCAAAAATTGTTCTGTCTGCGTTCCTGTTATCAGATGTTTCTAGGTTTGCTTTTGCTGCAAACTCATCACGAAGGATAAGTGCTTCTAGCTCCCTAGATCCAACAAGACGAGATTGTAGTGATCTTGCAGCCCTAAGAGTAATGTATCTTCTGGCTTGTTCGGGAAGAGAGTCCCAAGGAAGTTCTTTTACGACAGTTACTTTTATCTCACTGGTAAAGACATCAGTGTTATTTTTTCGGTCAAAAAGAGAAGTTCCCCTTTGTACCAAGTCAATGTCATCAGTTCCTTCATGGTCTACTTGAAGTATATCAGCATCAAGAGTTATCTTTCCGTCTGCTGCATTGCCTACCAACGAAATGTCCCTCTCTGTGTTAAAGTGCCATCCACTGCTTTGTACTTCCTTAGAAGTTTCATCTAGGATGCTTACAGCGTTTGCTGCCGAAACAGGGAGTTCTGCTGTGTTACTTATACTATTTACAGGAGCTTCTCCTATATACCCTAGCATAGTATTAACAGCTTGGAGTTGCGTTGATAGAGCCATAAATTTTTTTTGTTGTTGTAATAAAGATTATAAGGAAAGAAGGGCAGGGGACTAAGTTAATAATCCCCCACCCAAACTTTCTGTGAGTTATTTGCTTATGTTAATTGATTAACCCTAACACACGCACCTGGTCTAAGCACCCCATGACCCATAGCGTACTTTGCGACCATCAATGTACCTTGGTGCTGAATGCTGTAATCAGACTCAGTTGCAAGGTC
>TARA_B100000963_G_scaffold356293_1_pt1 | contig 11500 bp, 9 predicted proteins | sample TARA_B100000963 | Tara Oceans TARA_B100000963 (sample SAMEA2622097) | marine metagenome | biome: marine biome (ENVO:00000447); feature: surface water layer (ENVO:00002042); material: "saline water (ENVO:00002010), including plankton (ENVO:xxxxxxxx)" | depth 5 m | reverse complement strand
ACACATAAGCTACAAGGACATCAACGCCTTGGATCGGGTAAATGAAGTGTTCAATTTCCTTGATCTTGAGCCCCTTGCCAGCCTACCTGAAAAGGGTCTAAGAAAAATAAACACCGACAGCATTTACGAAAGAATTGAAAACCTAACACAACTAGAGGAGGCTATTTGTAATGATTACAATGGATTCCTTCGCCACACGACTTGATCTCGAAATATGTTGTTTAACTCCCTAAAGTTTCTTGTTTTCTTTATTGCCGTTTTTGGTGGGTATTGGAGCATCAGGCCTATTATGCAAAAGTTGGGCAAGTTGTCTTACGTGGTCAGTTTTCAAAATCTATTGCTCCTTTTGGCTAGTTACACCTTTTATGCTGCTTGGAATGTTAAGTTTCTTGGCCTAATCTTGGCGAGCTCCGTACTAGACTACTGGGTTGGCAAAAGAATGAGCAACACCCGTTCCGATTGGAAAAGAAAGGCCCTTCTTGGGTTAAGTCTTGCCTTTAACCTTGGCATGTTAGGCTTGTTTAAGTACTTCGATTTCTTTTCAGAATCTTTTGCAGACCTGTTACACTCCCTGGGGATGTCTATTAACCCAGTGGTCCTTGGCTTGGCACTTCCTGTTGGAATCAGTTTCTACACTTTTCAGACCTTGAGTTACTCCATTGATGTCTACAGAAATAAAATACCTGCAGAAAAAAAGTTGCTCACCTTTTTGGTGTACGTGGCGTATTTCCCCCAACTTGTGGCAGGGCCAATCGAGCGAGCAAATAGGTTTCTTCCTCAGCTTAAATCCGCCAGATCCTTTTCTTATGCGATGGCTGTTGATGGCTGTCGACAAATTTTGTGGGGCTTCTTTAAAAAAGTCGTTGTCGCTGATACTTGTGCACTATTTGCGAACGAAGTCTTTACTCCTGGTTATGATGGTGGGGGAATACAAGTTGCTTTGGGTATACTATTTTTTACTCTTCAAATCTATGGTGACTTCTCTGGCTATTCTGACATTGCCATTGGTATTAGTAAGTTGATGGGTATTCAATTGATGCAAAATTTCGCAACACCCTATTTCTCTAGAAATATTGGAGAGTTTTGGAGGCGATGGCACATATCGTTAAGCACTTGGTTTAGGGACTATCTTTATATTCCTTTGGGTGGAAGCCGCACAAAACCGCTAAAAAACATTTTAATCATTTTTCTTGTCAGTGGGTTTTGGCATGGGGCCAATTGGACCTTTATACTCTGGGGAGCATATCATGCCCTACTGTTTGTTCCTCTTTTTTTGATGGGAAAAAACCGATCCCACCTTGACTCCTTAGGAAGCTCTGGGACTGCTGCCTTTTGGATAAAAGAGTTGCCTGCCGTCCTCACAACCTTTACCCTTGTGGCCATCGGCTGGGTTTTCTTTAGAGCTGAATCCATAAACCATGCATATCAGGTTTTTCTTGGCCTTACAAGCACAGCTTATGTGGACTTTCCCATGTGGTCTTCTTTCGACTGGGCCTGGGTTGGATTATACGCCAGCATAATGGTTTTTATAGAATTTTGGGGTAGAAAACACGAGCACCCTTTGCAAGGTCTAAACATTCCTATTTTCTTTCGTTGGGCGCTTTATTTATTGTTAACCTTGCTTGTGATACATCACTTTGGTGATGAGGCGCAATTTATTTACTTCCAATTTTAAATCATTTCTATGGTGTCTTTCTTCTTTCGATTACTCTTTTTTTCAATGTTGGTTGTTGGGGCAATTATTGTTCCCCGCTTGTTTTTACCAACCTATTGGGGTAATGAGGGACATGCTGTTAAGATGCCATATGTCGAGTCCCATGAGGAAATAAATACCTTGTTTATTGGTTCGAGCCGCACTCAATTTCATATTGATCCCCTTGTGTTTGACTCCGTAACCGGAAAGACCCAAAGCTTCAACTTGGGATATAGTTCAACACGGGGAGAAGAAAGTATGTTTTTCCTAGAAGACCTTCTAGCCCACGAGAATTTTCTTCAGAACATAGATTATATTTTTCTTGAAGTACGGCCACTCTTTTATGATGAGCTGTTGTATAAAAACCTCCGGGGAAAGTATCAACTTAACAAAGACCGATTGATTTTCTTACAGTCATACTTTCGGCCCATCAACGATTTTGCAACAAAAGATCTATCGAAGTCCTATATTGAATCCCTCTTGGGTATTGGTATGGTTCGTGATGAGTGGAGTCAACTTGCCTTTCCAAGCATGAGACTTAATAAATCCATTGCATTCTTTGAAAAGCGTGGATTTGCAAATCGTAAAAAGGCTATTGAAAGCGACCAAATCAATTCAAACCTCGTGGCGGCAGGCATCGACTTTACAGATAAACTCGATGATAGAAGAGACTTTGCTCTGCGGTGTTATGAGGCCGATAAAGAAACAATAAGTGCTTCGGACGCTTTATATGTAGAGCGGCTGAATGCTCTACATGACGATTTGTCTAGAGAGGGAGTTGCCTTGTATTTTATACCCACTCTTCGTTTTGAAAACACTCCCCTTCCCAACCTTTTTAGGAAACTAAACCAAGGGGATTTATATGCAGAAACTAGTAACCCTAAACGTTACCCTGAATTTTATAGTCCCGAATTCTCTGGAGATGCAGCCCACTTAAACTTACAGGGTGCAAGATTATACAGCACTGTATTGGCTGATCTTTTTTTATCCATCAGTGCAACCCCATGACCCCTGATTTTTCTATAATCCTTCCGACATTTAACCGCGGCAACCGAATAGACAAAGCGATTAATAGTGTGCTCAGTCAATCCGTCGTTAACTGGGAGCTAATCATAATTGATGATGGCTCTACTGATAATACCAAAGCGGTTTGCCAACAATTTGAAGATAGAAGAATCACGTACGTCTATCAGCAAAATAGTGAGAGAAGTGCAGCACGTAACAACGGTATAGCTCTGGCCAAGGGGAAGTACATCGGCTTTCTGGATTCAGATGACACGTATTCACCCTCCTTTTTAGAGAAAGTGCAACTTAAAACGAAAGAGCTTACATCGCCTTCTTTGTTGTTTACCGGGCTTTCTGTAAATCATAAGAACAACATCACGCACCAGCCCATCCCAGACATGAACACTTTGTTGCCTAAAGAATTTTTACTTATTCATTCCATGGCAACACCAAGGGCTATTGTCCATATCGAGTGTTTTCAAAAAGCCCTATTTCCTGTGAACATCTCTATTGGAGAGGACCGGCATTTGTGGGTTCAACTAGCAAGCTATTTTCCCGTGGAGTTTTGTCCAGAGGCCGTTGTTGTGCAAAATGATTATGGAGATCGATCAATTGCTAGTTTACGTGCTATAAAAGAAAACTATTTGTCACTGTGTGCAACCATACAAACAGAGGAAGGACAAACACTTAATGCCAAAATCGTTGCGAAGGCTAAGGGCCGAGCACTGTTAAATCTTGCGCGTTGGCACATTCACAACCAGAACAGAATTCATAGTATATTTTATATGTATAGAAGCATATTTATAGCGCCTTTTGACCAGGGTCGATTCAAGGTAAACCTCCTTTTGAGGTTGCTTTTAATGTTTCCGTTTAACTCGATTAAAACACTATTCTAGAGTCAACACTGATAAATTATATGAATCCTATCCAAACAATACAAAACATACTAAAGGCAAAAGCTTATAGCAGGAAAACCCACGCACTAAACCATTCAAAAAAAATTATTTTATCCGGCACACCAAGGGGTGGGTCTACCTGGGCATACGAAGTCCTTTTGGGAGAAAAGGGCATCGGTGTTTGGGAGCCATTGCATCCAGTTTGGCTTAAGAAAAATGGCATTCAGCCTAACGGCAATCATGATCTTTATGCCCCAAAAGATCTGTCTCTTCCTATGCTGCAAGATTATCTTGAGCAGATTTTATACAGTGGTAATTTGGATGGCCAAAACCGCTTTTACCCAAAAAAAGAACATTCCTTAAAGCGGATACTCGGTAGTGAATTTATTGTCTTTAAATTTTGTCGCCTCGGGCCTCTTTTGCCTTGGTTTTTTAAAAGATTTCCTTTTTGTGTTTGGCATATTGTTCGTAATCCATATGCTGTGGTATCATCTCAATTAAGGCACCCCGCATGGAAATTCATACACACACAACAAGCCTACAGAGATAATAAAAACTCTTTTTTTCCCCAGTATTACGAATCGCACTATCATATTACAAACGCATTAAATCACCCCGAAGAGTTACTTGCGGCCAAGTGGTGCATGGATTTAATTCCCATTCTTGATTGTGAAAAGAGCGATAAACTTTATCTGAGTTGCTATAAGGAGTTGGTAGAGAATGGAATTGAAAACTTTCGTCGTGCCTACGGTTTCTACGGACTATCATTCGACTACTGCAACAAGGAACAAATAAATATGCCTTCTATGACCACACGTAAGGGTAGTAATATCCTAGACGGTAAAAGCCCTTTAACAACATATAAAAAGTACCTCAGTCAGAATCAAATAAATAGAATTCAAAAAGTGATAGATTCTTTTGGGCTAAATTCATGGGAAGAGATAATACAAAAGCATCGTTGATAAGGGATTAACTTTAAAATATGCGTATTATTCACATCATACCGAGCCTGAACATTGGCGGTGCCGAACGACTAACCCTTGACATATCCCAAGAGTTGGGAGTGATGGGTCATGATGTTAAAATCCTAGTGTTATATAAAAATGGAGGGTATAGTCTACCTAAAAACGCAAAATTCATGGTTGAATTCTTACAGGAAACTTTTGAATTACACTTTTTAAGCATTTCAAAAAATTACCCTAAGAAACTTTACAGAGCAATCGAGTCCTTTAATCCAGACATTGTTCACTCACACCTTCAAGAATCTGAATTCCTTAGCCGTTTAATTCCTCTACCCAAACATCATAAAGTTGCATGGTTTACCCATTGCCATGACTCTATGCCCCGACTTCGACCACCCTCAGGGTTGATACCATGGAGTAAATCATGGATTATTTCCTACTATGAACACTTTCTTTTACGCCGTCTTTACAAACAAAAGCAACCTCAACATTTTATAGCAATATCAAAGAGTGAAAAAAAGTATATAGAGAACTCAAGGGGGATACAGGGGAAAATCACCCTTCTTCCCAATGCAATCAACAGCCATAATTTTAACAAACCCACAGAAGATTTGGACAAAACCTCCTTAAACCTTATAAATGTTGGAAGCTTCCAGGCGAAGAAAAACCAAGCCTACCTCTTGATGGTTCTAGGCCACCTTAAAAAGCAAATCCCTTCTCAACTTACTTGCCTAGGAGACGGTCCACTCAGGGCGCCATTCATAGACGAAGCAAAACGCCTGGGGTTATCCCCTTATGTTGCTGCAAAGGGAAATGTAAATCAAGTAGCTCAATATCTTTGGAACAATACTCTTTACGTACACTCGGCAAAATACGAGCCTTTTGGGTTGGTTTTGGTGGAAGCAATGGCCGCCGGGCTGCCTGTTATCGCACTAGATGCCGGAGGTAATAGGGATATTGTAAAAAATGGAGTTAATGGCTATCTCTTGCCTCAAGAGACAAGGCCTGAAGATTTTGCAGAAAAAATCATTGCCGTCTGGAAGGACAAAAAGCTATTAAAGTCCCTTCAAAAAGGAGCCACGGAAAGTGCCGCCCTATTCGACATTAAGCCCTATTGCGAAAAACTTATTAAACTTTACGAGGAAGCTTTGTGCGAGGTTAAACCCTTTAAAAATGCAGTGTAGTTCTTTTCCGCGTTAAATTTATTCTTCCACGTTTTCCTCGCACCCTCAGCCATAGAAAGGAAACAAGCTTCGTCCAGAGCTTGAATCAATTGAGCGATCGTCTCAATACTCGAATCAACATCATGTAAGAGCCCATTATTGCCATCATCAATAATCTCAGAAACACCCCCTACATTGGTACCCACACAAGGAATGCCAACACTCATGGCCTCCATCATAGAAACCGGGATACCCTCTGTGGTGCTTTGGTTGATAAAGATTGTTTTATGGCTCCTTTCGCTAAGCCAACAACGAATCGTTTCATTGGATTGGCGTCCATGAAAGAAGTATTCTTGCACACCCGACATCTCTAGCCAGCCTTTTACTTCATCTTTCAATGGGCCGTCTCCAAAATGGTGCCATTTCCATGTAGGGTCTCGCTGATACAGCTGTAAAAAAATTGAAGCAATTCGTTGAACACGCTTTAACTCAATAAATGAAGATATGGACACAAGTGTTTTAGTGCTTTGACTGTCTTTTGACTCTGTTTTTTTAATGGGGTGAGTACCCAAATAAAAAAGATTTACGTTCTTAAAACCCTGTTCCCGTAAAGATTTTTCTCCGTGCTTTGAAATTGGACAAACCACTAGCCCCGAGCTCGCCAAAAAAGACCTAAATGGCAAATATTTATACGGATGGCGCATTGGATAAACGTCCCAGCCGTGTGCTCGGCTTACCGAAGGGGTCCCGTCTCTTTGCATAAGAAAAGCAGCGGCCATCGCTCCTTCATCTAACCAATAACTGTAATACACCAGTTCACCATGTATGCCATTCGTTGAATTTATAATCTGCGTAAGTCGTTTGTTTATGCTTTGCCATGAACGATAGGCAATCTTTGATTTTGACCAATGGCCCATAACGCGGAGGCACTCTTTCCACAAGATAAGCCTGCCTATTGAATGATGGTTTGAACCATAGGGTCTTCCAATTATACAGTTCTGTGGCACTGTTCTGGGTCTTCCAGGGGTGCTTTTGGGTAATATAATGATTCGGTCAAATGCATCCGCCAACAGAGTAATCTCATTTTCTATAAAGGTCTCTTGCTTGCCAAATGGATACTCTGCTGTAATAAACACGAGACTACGTTGAGAAGCTTGGGAATTCTTTGTAGGATACATGACTACCTTTAATTTAGGTACAATTCCCTATTAGACCCCTATGGCCGAGTATCGAATTTTAATTCTTGCTTATGATTTTCCTCCAAACCTATCTATTGGTGGTCAGCGTCCTTGGTATTGGTCTAAGTTTTTAAACGAACACGGTGTATACCCTATAATCATAACAAGGCACTGGGATTCTTCGCTTCACTCCGCTGCAGATTGTGTCAAGCCAAGCGCAAGTCAAGCTATTCAAGACCTTCGTCAAGATAATCAGCGAATAATTCGGATACCCTTTAATCCCGGTCTTCGCGATCGGATTTTTATAAAGCATGGAAACTTGAAAAAAAGGTGGCTTCGCAAGGTGCTTTCTTTTGTAATAACTATGGGTGAACACCTATTTCTTAGAATTGGCGATAAACACTTCTTGTATAGAGAGGCTAAAAAACGCATTACCTCCCTTCATGTGGATGCAATAATGGCAACTGGGGAGCCCTTTGTGTTGCACACTTATGCTTCTCGTCTTGGCAAACAGTTCAATTTGCCCGTGGTCTTAGATTATCGGGATGGTTGGACAACTAATCAAGAGAATAAATCGTTGTCCTTAGCCGAACAACTCATATACCTATCTCACCGCATCAGTGAGCGAAAGAACCTTATTAGTGCGTCACTGGTTACTTCAGCGTCGCCATCTTATTTAAAAAACATCTCCACTGCGCTAATGAAAAAAGAGATGACAGCTGTCATCTATAACGGGTACGATGAAGAGGTGGTCAATCATCTTAAGTCAACAGAGGTGAATAGCACCTTTACCATTGCATATGCGGGTAGACTCTATGACTATCAGCGCTTAGAAAGTTTTCTCGAAGGATTAAGGATATTTTTAACCCACAATGCAAGCGCAAAAATTAAGGTAGCTTTCTATGGCATGTCCTTTTACCCTGAGATGGTCAAGCGAGTGAAGCATTTTCACCAATCATTAGAAGATTACCTTTTTTTTACTGAAAGAATAACCTATTCTAGGTTAATGCAAAATCTCCACAGCGCAGACGCCTTGTTGCTATTATCAGCACCTGGTGCCGATTGGCTCAGCGCTAAAACCTTTGACTATTTGCCCCATAAAAAGCCCATTCTGCTTGTCGAAGGAGACCGGGGTATTCTTGAAAACATATTAGAAGAAACCTCGCTCGGCTTCGTTTGCAATAACGCCAACGATGTTAACTCCTACATAAAAGAGCTATATGAAACCTGGCTACGTACAGGTAAAACGGAGATAGAAAACGCTTCTTCTTCTCATTCCTATACTCGTCAAGCAAGCACTAAACAGCTTGCCGAGAGACTACTTAATATAAAGTGCGTCTGATGTGTGGTATTGTTGGATTTGTTTCGTTTTTTGATGAGAAAAATGCACCGTCACCCGATTTGCTCAGGGGAATTTTAAAACACCGCGGGCCCGATCGATTTGCACATACTCAACTTGGACCGTGCACCCTTTGGCATTTCCGACTAAGCGTTATCGATCCGACAGATGGTGGGAACCAACCCATATCCACGCCCTGTGGGCGCTACACGTTGATATTTAATGGGGAGATCTATAATTATAAGACGCTTAAAAAACAATATGATCTTCCTTGTATAGGTGAATCTGACAGCGAGGTTGTTCTCCTTTTGTTTAATTCTTTGGGAGTGGATTCTTTAGCCCTTCTTGAGGGAATGTTTTCCTTGGCAATATGGGATGCACAGAACAAAGAGCTTACCCTGGCTAGAGACCGAATAGGTATAAAGCCTCTGTATTATTCTTTAGTGAATAGCGTAGGCTTTTCCTTTGCTTCTGAGGTAAAGGGGCTTCAAGCTTTGGGCGAAACTCGGCCATCCAATAAGCACCTTGCAGACTACTTAAGCCTTGGCTTTGTTCCGGGACAGAATACCTTATTTGAAGGAATTCATCAGGTAAGGCCGGGTTATTATATACAACTTAAGGATGGTAAGGCTAGTCATCGGGCATTCTACTCCTTGTTTGACTGCGTAAAAGAACGGCCTTCTACTTCTACATCTTATGATGCAGCAAAAAAATCATTGCGTAAACTAATCTATAAAAGTGTCGAAGATCGATTAGTCTCCGATGTGCCCCTAGGGTGCTTTTTAAGCGGGGGGATCGATTCAAGCCTGGTGGTTGCCGTGGCGCAGAATCTCCTTGGGAGTAAGCTAAAAACCTTTTCGATTGGATTTAAGGAGGCCGCCTTCAATGAGGCATCTCATGCTGCAAAAATAGCTCAATATCTAGGCTGTGAGCACCGAGAAAAAATATTTGAGCAAAAAGTCTTGCTAGACATTTTTCCCAACTACCTCTCCATGACCGACCAGCCCTTTGGCGACACATCCTTACTGCCAACGTCGCTTGTTTCCCAATTTGCTAGAGAACACGTAACCGTAGCGCTGTCTGGAGATGGGGGGGACGAGGGCTTTTTGGGGTATGGTATGTATGCCTGGGCAAAAAGACTTGACAGTGTTATATTGCGAGGTGCCGGGCGCCTTGCTCATCCTTTTGTCAAAATCCTTGGGAATTCTCGAAACAAAAGAGCCTTTGGGCTTTTTGAGGGTCATAAAAAAGAGAATAGGCTGCGTCACATTTTCTCTCAAGAGCAATATTTATTTAGTCAAAAAGAAATAATAAACCTACAATTAGGTAGAAGTATCTTTTCCTCTGCTCCCCCCATTCCCTCCTGGATGAATGCCCAAGAAAAACAAGCGTTTTTTGACTATTGCTGGTATCTCCCCGATGATCTTCTTGTTAAGGTAGATCGAGCCTCCATGGCGCACAGTTTAGAGGTAAGAGTTCCTCTATTAGATCACCACATAGTTGAGTTTGCCCTCGGCCTTCCTGTGCATTGGAAAAAAAGAAAATCAGTTACTAAATATATCTTAAAAGACATCCTTTTTGATCTTGTGCCCAAAGAATATTTTAATCGCCCCAAGCGAGGATTTAGTATTCCCCTTGCTCAGTACCTCAGCGGCCCCCTAAGGCCATGGGTTGAGCAATATTTAAGAAAAGATCTTGTGGCCAAACATAACTGGGTAGATGTGCATGCCGTTGAACAATACAAAACGCGATTCTTTGATAAGGGAGATGATTATCTGTACCACCGAATTTTCCTCTTATCCATACTGCACCAATGGCTAGAGAAGTAGTACATTACAATATAATTGATCTTTGTCGGTGACTGAAAAAACTTTTTTTGTTACGGGTTGTGCTGGGTTTATTGGATCCCATGTTGCAGAAAGGCTGCTTTCCCAGGGGCATAACGTATATGGTATAGACAACCTTGACCCTTTCTATCCGCGCAAGGTCAAGGAAGACAACTTGAATATCCTTTATAATTATTCTCGCTTTCATTTTGAGAAATATTCCCTAGAAGATATTAGAAGCTGTACTTGGTATAATTCTAACACTACCTTTGATTGCATAATTCATCTAGCGGCAAGGGCAGGAGTGAGGCCATCTATTGAGCGGCCATCAGACTACATTAAAAGCAATATTCTCGGCACCCAGGAAGTCATAAACTTCGCTGAAAAAAAACAATGTGAAAACCTGCTTTTTGCTTCTAGCTCATCGATTTATGGTAACCTATCAACTCTGCCCTTTAGCGAAGACATGGAGGCAAGCAAACCGATATCCCCCTACGCGTATACCAAAAGAACTAATGAGCTTCAACTTTATGAAGCACACCACAGGATGGGGTTAAATGTCTGTTGTTTAAGGTTTTTTACAGTCTTTGGCCCTCGTCAAAGGCCGGACCTCGCTATTTGCAAGTTTATTGACCTAATAAAAAGAGGACAATCGATTTCGTTGTACGGCGACGGCAGCACAAAAAGAGATTATACATTTGTTGAAGATATTGTTGATGGTGTCCTTTCTGCAACCAAGTTCTTGATGAATGGATCAGGGATTTATGAAATCATCAACCTTGGGGGTGGAAAACCCATTGCTTTATCTAATATGGCAGATTTAATCTATGAAAAACTAGACAAGGCACCCAAAATTGAGTACCGCCCAATGCAAGAAGGAGATGTTAATTTCACCCATGCTGACATAACAAAAGCTTTTAAGCTTTTACAATACCAGCCAAAGGTCTCATTTTCCGCGGGCCTCGACCGATATATCGAATGGCTTAATGAAAATGGCCAAAGGGCTGATTTTTAATGATTGGTGTGTGCTCTGTATTATACATAACATTTGATGGTATAACCGATCCTCTTGGAAGGTCTCAAATACTACCCTATCTCACTGGCCTTAGCAATAAGGGACACACTATACACATTTTATCCCAAGAAAAAGAGGATCAATATAAGCGGGAAGGGAACGCCGTGTTTGAACTACTTAAAAATCATGGCATATCCTGGGACCACATAGACTATCAAAACAAACCACCCATCATACAGCCACTTAAGCAGTGCCATAAAATTAAAGGAAGAGCTGTGAAGATCTTGGCTACAAAGGCTATAGATCTTGTTCATTGTCGGAGCTATATGGCTGGATGGGTTGGCTTACAGATTAAAAAAAAACACGGTACTCCTTTTGTCTTCGACATGCGAGGATTTTGGGCAGATGAAAGGAAGGAAGGGG
>TARA_B100000963_G_scaffold309462_1_pt1 | contig 11506 bp, 7 predicted proteins | sample TARA_B100000963 | Tara Oceans TARA_B100000963 (sample SAMEA2622097) | marine metagenome | biome: marine biome (ENVO:00000447); feature: surface water layer (ENVO:00002042); material: "saline water (ENVO:00002010), including plankton (ENVO:xxxxxxxx)" | depth 5 m | reverse complement strand
TATCTTTTCTAATATTTCTTTTTGTTGTGCAAGATGTTTATTTAGATTTCCAGTCGCAGTAGAGGAAGAAGCATTTCTACCTACATATTTAACTGATTTATCACCAAAATTAATCATCTCTAGAGTTCTGTCAATGTAATTTCTCACAGTATTCCAAGCACCCATATTTTTTGGCTCCTCTTGGCACCAAATAAATTTTGCTTTATCATATCTTTTTAAAATATTTGCTAAAGTTTTAGCTGGAAACGGATAAAGCTGTTCAATTCGAACAAAGGTCACCTTATCATTTTTAATTTTTTCTCTAGCCTCGACTAGATCGTAATAAATTTTTCCAGAACACATAACAACTTTTTTTATTTTTTCGTCTTTCTTCTTAAGTTCTAATAGATTTTTTACATTTGAATAAGAATCATCTTCTAAAACTCTATGAAAGGTACTTTTTTTAGAAAATGAAGACAAATTAGAGACACATTTTTTATGTCTTAATAAGGATTTTGGCGTCATGATTATCAATGGTTTCCTGAACTCTCTATGCATTTGACGTCTCAAAACGTGAAAGTAATTTGCTGGGGTAGTGCAGTTCACAACTTGAATATTTTCACCAGCACATAACTGAAGAAATCTCTCTAATCTTGCTGAAGAATGTTCCGGTCCTTGCCCCTCGTAACCATGAGGCAGAAGCAAAACTAAACCACTAGCTCTTCCCCACTTTGACTCTCCTGAAGAAATAAATTGATCGATAATAACTTGCGCACCATTAGCAAAGTCTCCAAATTGTGCTTCCCACAAGACTAATGTTTCAGGCTCAGACAATGAGTATCCAAATTCAAATCCTAAAACTGCAAATTCTGATAGTAAGCTATCTATGACTTCAATATTTTTTTGTCCATTTCTAATGTTATTTAAAGGTATGTATCTTTCGTGACTATCTTGATTTCTTAAAACCGCATGTCTTTGACTAAAAGTTCCTCTTCCTGAGTCTTGGCCGGATAGTCTTACTGAAAAGCCCTCAGTTAATAATGTCCCAAAAGCTAAGCTTTCTGCTGTAGCCCAATCAATAGAGTTTCCTTTTTGAATATTTTGATTTCTTAGATCAAATATCTTTTTTAAGGTTTTATGAGCTGAAAAGTTTGCTGGGATTGTAGATATTTTTGTTCCCACATCTTTTAATAATCTATTGTCAACTCCGCTAACTCCCCTTTTATCTTTTCCCAAACCTGGTTTAAATCTTGACCAAACACCATCAAACCATTTCAACTCTGACTTATAGCTTTTTGAATGATTAAACTCATTCTCTAGCCAATTTTTAAAGTTAGTTTTGTTTTTTTGTAATTCAGACTCTGAGATTAAGCCTTCTTGACTTAACTTTTGACCATACAATGTTAAAGTAGTTGGATGTGATTTGATTTTTTTATACATTATTGGTTGCGTGAAAGATGGCTCATCTCCCTCATTATGACCAAATCTTCTGTAACAAACCATATCAATAACAACATCTCTATTGAATTTTTGTCTGTATTCTGTTGCAATCTTAGCGCAATGAACCACTGCCTCTGGATCGTCACCATTAACATGAAAAATTGGTGCTTGGGCAATTTTTGCTACATCAGAAGGATAAGGAGAGGACCTCGCAAATCTTGGTGCTGTTGTAAATCCGATTTGATTATTCACAATAATATGAATAGTTCCTCCAATATTATGTCCTGGTAAACCAGACATTGCAAAACATTCTGCTACTATTCCTTGACCTGCAAAAGCAGCGTCGCCATGCATCAAAACAGGTATAACTTTCTTTCTGTTTTTATCTTTATGAAAAAATTGTTTTGCTCTTACTTGACCCAACACAACTGGATTAACTGCTTCTAAATGAGATGGGTTATCTGTTAAGCTGATATGAACATTATTACCGTCAAAATCTCGGTTTGAAGAAGCTCCCAAATGATATTTTACGTCTCCCTCAAAATCTTTTTTGGAACTTGACGATTTTCCAAAAAACTCACTAAATATAGCTCTGTAAGATTTACCCATTACATTCGCTAACACATTAAGTCTTCCTCTGTGCGGCATGCCAATTTTAATTTCTTTTGCACCTAAATTCCCGCCTTTCTTTATTATCTGCTCTAAGGCAGGAATTAGCGCCTCTCCACCATCCAATCCAAATCTTTTCGTGCCTACAAATTTTACATGTAAATATTTTTCAAAACCTTCTGCATGTATTATTTTATTAAGAATTGCCTTTTTCCCATTTTCAGTAAATATTATATTTTTTTCTGGTCCTTCAATCCTATCTCTGATCCAAGCTTTTTCCTCAGGATCTCCCATATGCATAAACTCATATCCAATAGTTGAAGAATAAGTTCTTTTAAGAATATCTAAAATCTGATTTAAATCTGCATATTGTAGTCCAAGAACACCATCTAGAAAAATTTTTCTAGTAAAATCACTTTTTTTAAAACCATATGTTTCGGGTCTTAGTTCTGGATGTTCCTCTTTTTTTTGTATTGAAAGTGGATCCAAATTTGCAATTAAATGACCTCTAATTCTGTAAGCTCTTATTAACATTATTGCTCTTACAGAGTCTTTTGATGCTTGCTTTAAAGATTTTAAATCTACTTCTGCATTTTTTTCTTTAAAGTCTTTTTTGTCTTCTGATTTTTTTTTAAATTTAATATTTTTTTTTCCTGGAGACCAACTCGGTCCTTTAAGATCATCAAAAACTAACTTTTCATCCTCGCTTAAGCCATCAAAAAAATTTTTCCAACCCTCTGGTAGTGATTTTGGATCTGAAATATAGTCGGCATAAAACTCATTAATAAATTCTGAATTCATCCCAGCTAAAAATGAGGTCTTTTTATATGTGAAATTCTTATTTGAAGTAGACATGCAGTGTTTATTTTAACATAAACTAATAAAAATCAACCCTTAAGTTTTTGATAAAGTGTTTTACCAATATCAGCGGGTGATTTTGAAATTGTGATACCGGCAGATTTCATAATTTCTATCTTTTCCTCAGCTCCCCCTTTGCCACCAGCTATGATTGCTCCAGCATGCCCCATTCTTCTTCCTGGAGGTGCTGTAAGTCCAGCTACGAAACCAACCATCGGTTTTTTAATCTTTTCCCTTTTTAAAAACTCAGCGGCTTCCTCCTCCGCAGAACCACCGATTTCTCCTATCATCACTATTGATTTAGTTTCATCATCTTTTAAAAATAATTCCAGGCAATCTATAAAATTTGTTCCATTAATTGGATCACCTCCTATACCAATACAAGTAGACTGTCCCATTCCATTCGTAGAGGTTTGTGCTACAGCTTCGTAGGTTAGGGTGCCAGACCTTGAAACTATACCTACAGTTCCTTTTTTATGAATATTTCCTGGCATAATACCGATCTTACATTCATCCGGAGTAATGATGCCTGGACAATTAGGTCCAATAAGCCTTGACTTACTTTGGTTTAAAACCTGTTTAACTTTAAGCATATCTAAAACAGGTATTCCCTCTGTTATGCAGACAATTAAATTTATACCTGCCTCAATAGCTTCAATAATTGCTGCCCCAGCAAACTTTGGGGGAACGTAAATCATCGAGGCGTCTGCTGATGTTTTTTCTTTTGCTTCTTGAACTGTGTTAAAAACAGGTAAGTTTAAATGTTTTTGTCCACCTTTTTTAGGTGTTACTCCACCTACTAATTTTGTTCCATATTTTAAAGCTTGTTCAGAGTGAAAAGTACCGTGAGTTCCAGTAAAGCCTTGGCAAATTAATTTAGTATTCTTGTTAACTAAAATTGACATTAGTTATATTGCCTCCACAATTTTTTTTGCTGCATCATTTAAGTCTGAGGCTGATAATATTTTTAGATTAGATTTATTTAATATTTCCTGTCCCTCTTTAAAATTGGTACCAGCTAACCTTACTACTAGCGGAACTGATAAATTTACTTGTTTGGCTGCTTCAACAACTCCTTGGGCCAGAACATCACATCTCATGATGCCTCCGAATATATTAATAAGAATTCCTTTTACATTTTTGTCAGCAAGAATTAATTTAAATGCTGCTGTAACTTTTTCTTTTGTTGCGCCACCACCTACATCCAAAAAATTTGCGGGCTCTTGTCCATATAATTTTATAATGTCCATTGTGGCCATTGCTAAGCCTGCGCCATTTACCATGCATCCTATAGAACCATTCAGTTTGATATAAGCTAAATCATATTTGCTCGCCTCTATTTCAGCAGGCTCTTCCTCGTTAAGATCCCTTAATTCTAAAATGTCTGATCTCCTGAAGATTGCGTTATCGTCAAAGTTCATTTTCGCATCCAAACATATAACTTTTCCTTCCCTAGTTGTTATAAGTGGATTTATTTCGATTAAACTAGCATCTTTTTCAACAAGAATTTTATATAAAGATTTAATAAGATTTTTTGCTACTGCTTGTTGTTGCTGATTGAATTTAAAGATCGATATTATTTTTTCTATCTCTTTTTCATCAATACCCTCTTCTTTAAAATCTACCTTATTAGTAATGATTTTATCAGGAAATTCTTTTGCAACTTTCTCAATATCCATGCCGCCTTCAGTACTGCTTATAAAGGCTATTTTAGATGACTCTCTATCAATTAAGCAGGATAAGTAAAACTCCTTAGAAATTTCTGATGCCTCCTCTATATAAAGTCTTTTAACTTTTTTACCTTCTGGTCCAGTCTGATGAGTAATCAAGTTCATGCCCATCATTTTTTCAGCTTCTTTTTCTAGTTCAGATAAATTTTTTATCAATTTTACACCCCCTCCTTTTCCTCTTCCACCAGCATGTATTTGTGCTTTTAAAACAAAGTATTTGCTTTTGAGTTTTTCAATTTTGCTTTTGATTTCATCAAGAGAAAAAATTACTACCCCATTAGAAACTGGAGCTCCGTATTTTTTAAGGATTTCCTTAGCTTGGTATTCGTGAATATTCATAATTTACTGAAATATAGAAACTATTAATATTAGTTTTTTAATTAAAATCAATTAATTAAACCTTTGAATTTTGTAATATTAATATATTAATTTAAATGATGATTTTTCAATATAACTACGAGTATAGAATAAAAAAACTCTTAAAATTAGTAAATTTAAGGAGTCTTAACATTCTTGATTTCGGATGCGGTATAGGAAACTGGAATGAAAAAGACATTAATTCTCATTCTATAAAAAAAATTACATTATATGATAAGAATACAAGGTTAGCCAAAGTTTTAAAGAAAAAATATAATTCTAAAAAAATTAATATCAATTTCAGCTATAAAGAAATTTTAAAGAAAAAAAATTTTAATTTAGTTATATTATCCTCAGTAATACAATACATTTCACCCTATAAACTTAGAGTATTAATCAACCAGTTATCGAAAAATAATAAGAGGTTAATTTTTGTGATTACAGATATTCCTTATTTGCCAAGAAAAATAGAATTTTTGCTTTTGCCATTTTTTAATGTAAAAAGATTTCTTTTTATTTTAAGTTTGGTTTTTTCAAACAATTATAGAAAACTAAATTATTATTTATATCCAAAAAAAAAATTTCAGCTCCTACAAGAATATTTTCAATGTGTCTTATATTTTTAATTTACATGATCTTAAATTTCTAAGGTACACACTAGTTTTGAAACCAAAAAAAAATTAATTACATTTTTTCAATTCATAAATCTTTGTAATTTTATTTATTTCCAAAATATTATAACAAATATCACTAAGATATATTTTGAAGTTAGAAAAACTTGGTCTTCCAATTTGATAGACAACTTTTATTTTATTTTTGTTGATTATTTGCTCAATATGTTTTTTATAAAACTTAAAATATTTATGATTGTCTAGTGGATAACTGTTATTGTCGTGTGTATACCATCTATTAGGTATATTTAAATTTTTTTCTGTAATAATCGAAAAAAATTGATATTCGGTTAATACCATTACATTTCTCTCTTCATTTTTCATAACTTTTATTGCTTGTTTCAATAATGAGATTTCTTCATTGGGACTCTCGGAATATCCCGGCGTAATCCATTTCAAACCCTTAAACTTTTCATCAAGATTTTTTGCGTCTACGAATTTATTTAAATTTGTATTTTGTAAGTCCATGAATTTTCTTTTTTCATTGTACTCAAAGTGGTATTTGGTAACACAAAAAACCGTCATTAAAATTATAAAATAATTCATCAACTTGCCACTTTGTATTTTTCTGGAATACAAATAAACATGAATGAATCCTCCAATAAAAGGTATAAAAGAAAAAATAAATGTTTGGTTAGATGTGATAAGTTGATTAAATATAAGTAAAATTCCTGTTAGTATCAGAGAAAAGTTTATTATTAAATTTTCAAAAGAAATCTTATTTTTAATTTTATCGAAGACCGTAATAATCAATAATATTAAAAGTAAGATATTTATAAATTTGAAATGACCAATAACATTTCTAAAAGTAAATCTTCCTGATAATGATATATGCGCCATTTCATCTCCAGAAATTCTATAGTCAGCCATTGTTAATGGGAACAAAAAATATTGTTGTATAAAATTCTCTATAGGTATTTTAAAAATTAAAAAAAAAATAATTAAAACGAAAAATATTGAAAGTACCCCTCCCATAAAATATTTGAAAAAACCTCTATTTTCTTTTCTAAAAAAAAAAATTGATGAAAATAAAATTATTGTAAAATTTATAAAGGTAGACGGATTTTGCATGCTTAAAAAAGCCATTGTCATTACAATAGGTAGGAAAAAAAAATATTTTTTATCTCTGTTTTTAATTGCATAAAAAAAAATTAAAATTGACAGCAAAGAAAATACGTAGGAGTGAATATATGCAAATGGAGTTCCAGAAATTGAATAACATAGAACACTCAGACCCACAGCGTAAAAGAAACTGATATGTTTATTAAGATTAAAATTTATTAAAATTTTGAAAAAAAAATAGACAATTAAAGAATTTATAACGGAACCATGAATTACATAACTTGACCAACTTAAACCAAAAATTTTAAAAAAAATTGATTGCAAATAATCAACAAGTGGACCAGTTGTAACCCAAATGTCTTTAAAAGGGTGCCTGTCTATTAAAATATTAAATGCTGTGTCAAAAAAAGCGAATGTATCAAGCGGAAACACGCCTAAATTGGCATAATAGTAATTAAAAAAAAATGAAAAAAATATTAATAGAGTTGAATAAATTAAAGTAATATTTATAAACTTTTTATTCATTTGTGATTATTAGCTTATAATTATAAATTTGTTAATTGATTTTATTAATATTTAATCTTAATTTCGTTTTGATACCAAAAAATAGTAATGAAGACAGATAGAAAATTATATACAATTGATGAAGCTAGCAATCTATCAATAGATGAGGTTCATAATCTTTATAAAGATTTTATCAACCCCAATCAAACAGATATTTTTTCTTCTTTACCATTTGGCAATGATACATTTGAGAGTGCTGAAGGTGTTCATATGCGTACTTCTACTGGTAAAAAAATTTTAGACTTTACAGGAGGCTTGGGCGTACTAGGTTTAGGTCATAATCATCCAGATATATTAAATGCTAGGATAAAATATCAAAATGAAAAAAGAATCGAGGTACATAAAATAATTTTTTCAAAATACATGGCCGCTTTATCAAGTAGTATTTCTTCTCTGCTACCGAATAACTTGAAGAAATCTTTTTTTCTAAATTCTGGTGCAGAAGCTGTAGAAGCCGCAATTAAAATTTGTTTTAAATCTTTAAAGTCAAAAAAAAAAAATATTCTTTTTTCAGATAAATCTTATCATGGAAAGTTGATAGGCAGTGGATCCATATCGGGGTCTTATAAGAAAGAAAATCAATTTCCTCAAATGGAAAATTGTAAAAATTTTGCTTTTAATGACCCCGCTGATTTAGAAAAAAAGGTTATAGAAAATAATAATGCTGGTGGAGTTTATTGCGTAATTATTGAACCCTACAGCGCTAGTCTTTTAGAAAGTTGTTCAGAAGATTTCGTAAAAAAATTATTTGAACTTAAAGAAAAGTATAATTTTAAAATAATTTTTGATGAAGTTTTTACAGGTTTTTTTAAATCAAAAAAAATGTTTTATTTTCAAAATTTTCCTGGTTTCTCACCAGATATAATATGTTTATCTAAAACTCTCGGAGGTGGAAAATCCTCTATTTCGTGTTTAGTGATAGATGAACAAACTTATAATGAGTCTTATGGTAAAATAAGTGATACATTTTTGCATACAACTACTTACAATGGTTTTGGGGAAGAAAGTGTAACAGCTTTAGCAGCGCTAAATATTTTATCGAAGAAAGAGTTCTCTGATAAAGTTCATCAACTCTCAGATCATATGACAAATAAATTGAAAGAGTTAGAGTCAAGACATTCAGATAAAATTGAGAAAATTAAGGGCACTGGCATTTTAAATGGTATAATTTTTAAATCTTTTCCATCTCGAGTGGGAGAATTAATGGCAAGAATACCATCTGAATTTGTGAAAGATAGAAGTTTTTTTCTAAAAAAAATTACAGCAACAGCTATATCAAGTGAACTGTATGAAAAGTATAATATTTTAACCGCAATAAATGATTCTAAATTTTCAAATCATCTATGCGTTGCACCATCTCTTATTATTCAAAAAGATGATGTTAATTATTTTTTTGAAAGTTTAAACAAAACTTTGAATGAGAATTTAAATCTTAAATCTATTGAGTTGATTTTAAATTTTGTTAAATCTAAATTTTGATGAAATTAGATAATTTCAGATTTAAAAAAAGAACTATAGAATCTTGGAATAATACAATTAAAAATTCAGCAATCGTCGTATATCCGAGAAACACTATGGAATTAAGAAAATTAATAAAATTCCTAAAAGAAAATAACAAAAAATATTTAATTCGCACTGGATCATGCTCTTACGATAGTAAATCAATTAATCCAGATTTAGACACTATTGTCATATCATTGAGTCTTTTTAATAAAATCCTTAGTTTAAATAACAAAAAAAGATATGTTGAAGTTGAAGCCGGTGCATTAATTTCAGATGTAATAAAGAAAATTAAAAAGAAAAATGTCACCTTATTTTCTGTACCTGGAGGTGAAAAGGTATCAATTGGGGGAGCAATTTCAGCAAACACAATTGGAAAAGATTCTACATCTAAAGTTTCTTCTTTTGGTGACGCGGTAACATCACTTGAGACTATTTCAACCGATGGTAAAATTCAAAAAATCTCCAATAAAAAAAAACTAAGTAAATTTGTTGGTGCATTTGGTATGGAAGGAATAATTTTAAAGGCTAAATTAAAACTTAAAAAGATGAAGTCTCAAAACTTATTGGTTAAAACAAAAATATTAAAAAATTTGAGTGAAGTTATGAGCGAATTTAAGGAAAAATCTGAATATCACTATGTTCAGTTAGATCCTTTTTTTAGACCTGATACTTTTGGTATTTCGTTTAAAGCAAACTCCATAGATCAACAAAATAATTATTACAAGAGTATAAATTTAAAGACATTAAATATCGAAAAAATTATATTCAAATTTTTTGGAAATTTTATAAATAATGTCAGTTGGAGAATTTTTTATAAATTATTTTTTCTCTTTAATGCTAAAGTAAATAAGATTATTGATGTCCATAATTTTCATTACAGTTCAAAATATAAACATTTAATACCTCAATCATGTAAAGATGGATTAATAGATTATGAAATTCTTATAAAAAAAAATTTCTATGCTGAAATGAATAATCTAATCAATATTCTAAAAAAAAATAAAATTTATCCTATGTACGTGATAATCAAAAAAATTTTTAAATCAAAAAATAATTATTGTTATCAATTTAATCAAAATGGTTTTGCAGTAGCAATATCAATCAATAAGTCAAAAGTAAAAAATGAAAATTTAGATGAATTCAAAAATTATTTATTTAAGAAAAAATATAAGATTAATCTCTCCAAAACTGACGAAAAATTTATAGAAATAAAAAAAAATGGTAGTAATTTATTTTTAAGTTTATATAAAGAGAAACTATTAAAACAATATGGAATATCAGGGACAAGAATTAGAAGCTTTCGATAAAGCAAAAATTTTTCAGAAATACATTTTTTTTAAAATTAAAAAATATTTTAAAAATGGTATCTTTGAAGTCGGTGCAGGTTTAGGAAGCTTTTCAAAAGAATATATCAACGATTATCGAGATATTCATTTAAGTGATCTGGATACTCAAAATTTTGAAATCCTTAAAAAAAAATTTTTAGGAAAAAAAGTGAAGATTTCTCAAGAAAAAATTCAGGATACTGAATTAAAATACAATACTATCGTATATTTGAATGTATTAGAACATATTAAAGAGGATACAAAAGAAATTAATGATGCTGAGTCAAAATTAAATCCAGGTGGATATATTGTTATACTAGTCCCTGCGCATCAAAGTCTTTATTCAAAATTTGACAAAGCAGTAGGGCACTGCAAAAGATATGACATCGATTACTTTAAGAATATTAATAATAACAGATTAAAAATTAAAAAATTAATTTATTTGGATATGTTTGGGTACTTTCTCTACTTTTTGAATAAAATTTTTTTTAAAGAAGAAGAATACCCATCAACTTTCAAGATTATGATATGGGATAAAATTTTTATTCCGATTACAATTTTATTAGATTTTCTAAGTTTTTATAAATTTGGTAAAAATATTTTGTGCGTCTACGAAAAAATTTAAATTAAAGAGAATTATCGATTTTCTGTGCGGCGAAATAAAGATCTTGCACAGATTTAATTGATTTTTTAAAATCATCTTTTTCACTTTGACTTAAATTCAATTCTATAACTTTTTCCACTCCATTTGCTCCTATAATTACTGGCACACCAGCATACAAATTTTTTACACCATACTCTCCATTCAGAAAAGCTGCGCATGGTAGTTGCTTCTTCAAATCTTTGATATAGCTTTCAGCCATCTCAACACCAGATGCTGCAGGTGCATAAAAGGCTGAACCTTTTTCTAAAAATTTTACAATTTCAGCCCCACCTTTCTTTGTTCTATCGACAATTTGTCCTAATCTTTCTTGGGTTAATTTTCCCTCTTTAATAAGTTCTTTTATTTTCTTTCCTTCTACTTCAGTTGACTCTAGCATAGCAACCATACTATCTCCATGACCTCCTAGAACAAACGACTTTATTTTTTGAACTGGTACTTTAAGTTCTTCAGATAAAAAATAAATAAATCTTGATGAGTCTAATATACCAGCCATACCAACAACTTTATTTTTTGGAAGACCTGAATATTTTTGAAGGGCCATTACGATTACATCAAGTGGATTTGTAATACATATAACAAAAGCATCGGGTGAAGTTTTTTTTATTCCCTCTGCGACCTGTTTTATAATTTTCAAATTAATTCCAAGTAAATCATCTCTAGTCATTCCTGGTTTTCTAGGGACTCCTGCCGTAATGATTATTACATCAGAATTTTTTGTATCTTCGTAATTATCTGTACCAGACA
>TARA_B100000963_G_scaffold361210_1_pt1 | contig 11517 bp, 10 predicted proteins | sample TARA_B100000963 | Tara Oceans TARA_B100000963 (sample SAMEA2622097) | marine metagenome | biome: marine biome (ENVO:00000447); feature: surface water layer (ENVO:00002042); material: "saline water (ENVO:00002010), including plankton (ENVO:xxxxxxxx)" | depth 5 m | reverse complement strand
TTCCATCCGCGTACAACGACATCTCCGTAGAGGATTATTTGCGATTGGATCTCGGGCTCACGTGGCGGACTTCCAACAATTGGGAAATCGGTCTTTTCGGACGCGATCTCTTGGATCCCGAACACATAGAGAACATGTACAATGATCTTGATGTGGAACCCGCCAAAATCAAACGAACTTTCTTATTAAGCGTAACCAAGAAATTCTAAACTAAAGTGCTTCGACTCAAAAACAGACTCAAACTTAGCTTGCAGGTAACTTGCATTGCTTGGCTGTTTTGCGTTGGGTTTCTTTTGGGACCGGTTGAGTCTTATGCTCAGCCTGCTTTGGCAAGTTTGGAGCAAGATCGAAGAACCGCTCGCGTGCAAGCCACATATCTCACTCATTTGGTGAATTTCACATACTGGAAGGAGGAACATCTTCCCAAACAGGGTGATTCCCCCAAGTTGGTCATCCTTGGCGATGAAAACAGAGGATTCGTCGAATCGCTCCGTTTCTTGGTTCGTCAGAGAGCCCTGAAGATAAGCGATCAGTTGGTGGAGTTGCATCACTTTGACAATGGTCAGGATGCGGAAGCCGAGGAAATGCTTTCCGGGGGGTGCCAGGTCGTTTTTATCTTGGGTAGTTCTTCCTTCTCTCCAGCTAAAGTGAGGAGTTTGACAACGCATGCGGTGATCTTCGGAGAAGGGAGGAAATTCGTTACGGAGATGGGCGGTGACGTTTCTTTCATTGTATCCAGAAATCGAGTGAAGTTGGTTGTGAGTGAAAAGTATTTTCGACGAACCTCCCCCAAGCTCAGCTCCAAACTTGCCAACCTCAAAAGTGTTGTGGAAATTTACCCCTCCCGTAAGAACGAAAGTTAGGCAATCATTCCAATTTTTTGATTAAGAACGTTACCATTTGCCCAAGGTTGTTCACACTTTTGAAGAAGTTTGTGCTTCTGTGGATCGCATTGTTTCACTTGGGGCAGAAACAGTACCTTTACGCATCGGATGAGAGCAATTCCACTGAACGGTTAAATCCCTTCGAGCAGGCAGAGCTCATTCGTCTGCTGAAAATGGAATTCAGGAATCTCGCAAACGTGCAAGTTAAGAGCGTTCTTGGGTACGATCAGTTGTATTGGAGGAATCCCGCTTCGGTTCACGTCATTCAACCGGAGGACGTCACGCAATTCGGTTACGCCAATACGGTGGAAGCCTTGCGAGGGGTTCCTGGTATGCACGTCAGCCGGGGTTTGGCTTATGACAATTTTGCATCCATGAGAAACTTCAGCGGTTTCTCCACTCAAAAGTTCCTCGGCAAGATCGGAGGGAGAGAAGTTTCTCAACTGATGCTTGGCAGCGCAAACTATTCGGTCGACGATTATCCCATTGCCGTGATCGACCGGATTGAAGTGATCCGGGGTCCCGGAGCGTCCATTTGGGGAACCAATGCGGTGAACGGCGTGATTAATTTGGTGACCAAGCATTCCGGGGACACGCAGGGTGATTCGGTTCGCCTTCTGATGGAGAAGTCGGGAACCTTTATGGGCGATTACGTTCATGGGGGGCAAATCTCCGAAGATAGCTTTTACCGGGTTTGGGTAAGAAACCAGGAATATGCGGAGGGGACGCTCGATTCCGGTTTGCCTGCCCGGGACGATGGTTATCTCCGTAAATTCGGTTTTCGATATGACAAGGAACTGGGGTCGGATTTGAATCTTTTCGTTGCCGCCGGAGCTTCAACGCGTCGCTTGGAACACGTTTTGGATTTGTCAAGTCGCTTGCGCTACAACATCGACGAATTGCCTCCGATTTTGAATGGATCGGGGTTTGGGCTACAATCGGCCTTTTTGCAATTCAATATTGATAACTTGAAAAATCAATTTGGAATACCCTTAAGTCAGTCTTTTCCGATCTCCCTATCTTTTGCCCAGCAACTCGCTCAACAATTGGCCGGAACTTTGACTCCCGCAGAACAGGCAATTCTGCTTCCGAGAGTTTTACCTCCTTCTGCATCCTACAACCAAACGACGTGGGATGACTCTCAATCAGTTGGCTCTGCCTTGCCTTATCTCTTGCCGAGCTATTCGACCGCTCGCTATGAGAGGTATGCCAAGATGAGCAATGACTCGGGGCATCTAATTGCCAAGCTCGAAGGAATTACGGATGCTGACTTGGAGTGGTCCTTGACCGGTTTCGTAGATCATAGTGACATTTACATGGGGCATTTGGGCTATGAGTGGCAACAAACCCAATATGACTTATCCTTTGATGGGAACCTGCCTTTGGGCGTTAGTCATCTGATCTCGTTTGGAGCATCCGCAAGAAGAACGGATTTGGACGTGAGTTCGGAAGTGATCGATCCGCTTCGGTTCGGCGTACAAGCTCCCATTTTGGACTACGACCAAGACTACACCCAGTTCAACCGATTTAACGCATATTTGCAGGACTCCATTACCCTCAGCAATGAACTTAGACTTTCTGTGGGAGCCAAGGTCGAGGAGAACGATCTTTCCGGTTTTGGTCTTCAGCCAGGCGTTCGAGGATCATGGATGGCCAACGACAACAATGTCGTTTGGATTGGATATTCGAAAGCTCACCGGCAGCCTTCCCTCCGGGAGAGATACACCAGTTTAACTCCCTACAAGGATTGGTCTCCCGCCACCTCCACTTGGGTCAACAAAACCTACGCGGGAGACGAGAAGTTGGATCGCGAGGAGATGGACGCTTACGAGGTGGGCTGGCGGATTCGCCCGAACAAGGATCTCTTGTTCGAGTTCTCCACCTATTTTTACGATACCAAAAATGCGGTTCGAGCGGCAACCTCCTCAACTTCCGTAAATGCTTATGAAGCCAAGAATGCGGAGGCTTTTGGAGGAGAGCTTTCGGTTGACTGGAGCGTGTCGGATAGGTGGAGAATCCGAGCGGGTTATTCGAATGCCCGGGGTAAGGTCGAAGGCACTCGTGTTAATGATTTCCCCGAGGATACGGCCAGCCTGAGCTCGGAGTTCAGCTATTCCGATGACCTGACCTTCGTGCAAAGTCTTTTTTACGCCGGAAGTACCGAAATCCCCTCCGATTACAACCCGATCACCATTCCATCCCACTTAAGACTCGATCTTGGATTGGTTTGGGAGCCAAGAGAGGGTTGGGAAATCGGATTCTTCGGCCGCGATTTGCTCGAACCCTATCATTTGGAGACGATGTATCCCGGAGTTGACGTCGAGCCAACGCGGGTCGAGCGGAACTTCATTCTGTCCGTTTACAAGAAGTTTTAGAATGGCGGTTCTGAAAAAAAATCTCGAAAGACTTTCTCATTGTTTGGGAACTGTTTTCTTTGCAATTACCGTCCTCTCCAACACGACGGGTCTCTCTCTCAAGGGAAACGATGCGATGAAGCCAACGAGAGCAGAGTTGAGGATGGTGAATTTGGAGACGGCAATCGTAGTTCGATCGATGGACAACCTTTCTTGGCAAACCGAGAATCTGCCACCTGTTACCGATCACGTGGTTATCCTGGTCGTTGGTTATGACAATTGCCTTTTTCGAGAAAGACTGGCCTACCTCGCTGAAGAAAGCAACGCGACTATTCAGGGGCGAAGTGTAAGGATCGAATCTTGCCGTACGTTGGAAGAAGCATCGAAATCGGTGTTCGAAGAAAAACGGATTATTTTCGTCGTTCTTCTCGATTCTGTTTCTCATCAATGGGATATGCATGGATTTCCAATGCGTAAGGGTTTGGTTGTTTTTGGGCAAGGCAACTCCTATCTTCGCAGAGGTTTGACCATGAGTTCAATTATCCGAAATAACCGACTGAAGGTGTCCGTGAATCTGAGTAAGCTCAAACGAGTCAATGTTCTAGCCAGCGACCATCTGCTTTCAACGAGCCAAATCTTTTTTCAAGGCAGGTAGTTTTGTCCGAGGAATTGTTCTTTGAAATCCCATTTGCAAAAACTTATTCACATTTCTTCGTTTTTAATCGAACATTTCCGACTGATTTTCTATCTAAGTAATTGTGGACAACGAAGTGGATGGAAATTTCCTCTTGGTTTTACATCGGATTGAATCTAAAGGGAGGTATAAAATATGAGCATTAGTTATCGGGAAGCGAAAAGAATCTTGGCCAAGCAGGAAGAGGCGAGGGAAGTGATCAACAGTTATCGGGGAATGGAAACTTTGGGCAAGCGTCTGCAGTTGAAGAACAACAAGGAATTAATCCTCAAGCTTTTTGAAATCGAGGCGGACGATTCCGTGGTTGAGGTGTTTACCCACCTCAAGGCCTTGTACGAGGAACAGTGGGGAGATGCCGAAGCAACCGCGCCACCCGAAGTTCCCGGTCAGGTCGAAGAGGACGAAGAGGAACCCAAGGCTCGATACGCCAAGGAAGAATCCGCAGAAGTCGAGGAAGTCGAAGCGGTCAAGGCTTAGGATTTTACCCTTCGATAGCGTGGGCATGCGCAATTCGCCCATTTTTTTTGAGTTCGGCTTGCGTTTTTTCTTTGTGGATGAAAATTTGTTTATAAGGATTAACAAGTGAACCTGACGCACAGATACCAACCCCAAACCTGTCTTTCGGGCAGCATATTGCTCTCGCACCCCAACCTAAAGGATCCTAATTTTGCGCAGACCATCGTTTTTTTATCAGCTCATTCCGATGATCAGGGGACTTTGGGCGTTATTCTCAACCGGCCCATCGGGCAGGCGCTGGGCGAAATGGATGATCAATTCAAGGGTGGTTTTTTTTCCGAAGTGCCGGTTTTCGAAGGCGGACCCGTTGAAAGGGAAAAATTGATCGTCGCCGCGTGGGAGTGGCTGGAGTCGCCCAACTCATTCAAGTTGTATTTTGGAATCGATTTGGAGAAAGCCGAGTCTCTGAAATGCGAAAACAAACAAGTGCAAATCGCGTGCTTTCTTGGACATTCCGGGTGGTCACCCGGCCAACTTGAAAGTGAATTGGATGAAGAGGCGTGGCTCGTTTCCTCCTTGGATCATGATCTTTTCTCCAAAATGAACCTGAAACGTGAGACCTGGAAGAAAATCGTTGGCGGAATGAGCGATGAGCTTCATCTGCTGGCAAACGCTCCCGAAAGCCCTTGGCTTAACTAGCTGGGCTTTGGTAAAATTTGCTCATTATCCCGAGAGGGATTGCATTTGGCATTGGTTTTGCTAATTGTATTGCCTTTTCCCCTATGAATTCGTCTCTTTGACGATTCCCATAAGAAACAAAATCAACATATGAGTAAGCACAAGTTAGAATATATTTGGCTCGACGGATACAAGCCCACGCAGAGCCTACGCGGTAAAACGATGATCGTTGAAGACTTCAGCGGCAAGTTGGAGGACGCCAAGCAATGGTCCTTTGACGGTTCTTCCACCGAGCAAGCCACCGGAGATTCCTCCGATTGCCTTTTGCAGCCGGTTTACGTCATTCCCGACCCGGATCGGTTCGGAGGCAATGGCTGGTTGGTCATGTGTGAAGTACTTAATCCGGACGGCACTCCTCATGAATCGAACGGACGGGCCACGATTGACGACGGAGACGATGATTTTTGGTTTGGGTTCGAGCAAGAGTACACTTTGATCGATTTGGAAACCGGTTTGCCTCTCGGCTTTCCCAAGGATGGATATCCGGGACCCCAAGGTCCTTACTACACCTCAGTTGGAGCAGCGAATACCAAGGGCCGTGACTTGGTCGACGAACACTTGCATTTGTGTCTGGAAGCCGGATTGAACGTCGAAGGTATCAACGCTGAGGTCATGATGGGGCAGTGGGAATACCAAATTTTCGCCAAGGGCGCCGAAAGCGCAGGCGATCAAATTTGGCTTGCTCGCTACCTGCTCGAGCGTACTGCGGAAGCGTACGATATTGCAATCGATCTGCATCCGAAGCCCATCAAAGGCGATTGGAACGGTTCCGGTATGCATGCAAACTTTTCGAACGGCGCCATGCGTGATGAAGGTGGAGAAGAGCTCTTCAAGAAAATTTGCGAAGAGTTCGGAAAGAACATCGACCGTCACATCAGCGTCTACGGAGCGGATAACAACCAGCGACTCACCGGTCTCCACGAAACTCAATCCATTGACAAATTCAGTTATGGCGTTTCGGACCGCGGAGCCTCGATTCGGATTCCTGTCGGAACGATTCAGGATGGTTGGAAGGGTCGCTTGGAGGACCGCCGCCCTGCTTCCAATGGTGACCCCTACAAGATTGCCGCTGCAATCATCAAGACCACCAAGGAGGCGCTTGCCTAAACGGATCTTATTTTCCAATCAAAGGCGATGGAGCAATCCATCGCCTTTTTTATTTTCTCCTACGCATGACCACGACGAATTCGTCCTCGTTTTTCTTAAAAAAGCGGAGTACGAGGTAGTGGTGGTTGGCTTGCCGGTAGAGCTTCGTCTTCCGCTTGCCGTCTACGATCCAAGAAGCCTCAATGGATTGTGCCTTTTCATGCATGAGTCTGCCATGCCTGACGAATTCGGACGGCTCACCATGCGATGCGACTTCGGACCATCCCTCACTTTGCCAATCTCCCACGACTTCGGATACGTCTTTCGAACACGAAAGCAAAAAATAGGTCATGCAAAGCAAGGGAAAGCATTTCCTTGTCTTCAGCATTCTCCAAAGGGTTTTAATCGGACGCCCTGGCAAAGTCTTATATTTTACCGACGGGCCGCTTATTCCTTTTCAGGGATTCGTCGAAGAGCTTACCCAATTGAGAAAGTCTTTGGACGATCTTGGGATGCTGCTCCTTCAGGTCCTTGGATTCGCCAACGTCCTGCCTCAGGTCAAAGAGAGAAAGACCTATTTTGGCCTGGGAGTAATTGGTGGGAATCCCGCCGGTCCCGCCTTGTTTTCCAGCCATGGTACGATAACCGTGAGGGAAGTGAAGTTTCCATTGTCCCTGACGAACGGCCTGCAACTGGTTGCCGTAATAGAGGTAATAGGCTTCTTGTGGGGAAACTGCTCCATCCTCAGTGAAGAGTGGCCAGACGTTTTGACCATCGATGGTATGCTCAGGCAGTTTCGCCTTGGTGAGGTGAGCAATGGTGGGTAGCAAGTCAATGGTCATGGCAGGCTCTCGACAAATGGAGTTTGCGGGAATGGTACCAGGCCACCAAGCAAGCATGGGTTCCCTGCATCCACCATCGAACATCGTTCCCTTACCCTCGCGCAGGGGAGCGGCGGAGCCTGCGTGATCCCCGTAATTAAGCCATGGGCCATTGTCCGAGGTGAAAACGAACAAGGTGTTCTTATGCAAATTGTGCTTTCGCAAGACTCTCATGATTTCCCCAGCCGACCAATCCACTTCCATCATTACGTCTCCAAATAAGCCGGCTCCGCTTTTTCCCTTGAAGTCATCCGAAACGAAAAGGGGTACGTGAACCATACTGTGAGGAAGGTAGACGAAGAAGGGCTTTTTCCTATTCCTTTCGATGAAGGAGACGGCGCGCTGGGTGTATTGTTTGGTCAAAAGTTCCTGATCCTTGGCAGAAACTTGAGGGTTGATTATCTCGTTTCCTTCGATGAGCGGAAGATGAGGCCAGCGCTTCAGGCGCTCGTTCATGGGCAGGTGAAGGACGCCCGGATGATAAGGCCACATGTCATTGGAGTAGGGGAGTCCGAAAAATTCATCGAAACCATGTTGGAGAGGGAGGAACTCGCGATGATGCCCCAGATGCCATTTGCCAAAGCATGCGGTGGCGTAGCCTTGCTCTTTGCAGATTTCCGCAAGGGTGATTTCATCCGGATTGAGACCCGTGTTGGATTTGGGACCCAAAGCGCCGACAATTCCTATGCGATTGTTGTAGCACCCGGTCAGCAGTCCTGCCCGTGAGGCCGAACAGACTGCTTGAGTAACGTAAAAATCGGTGAATTTTCTTCCTTCTTTCGCCATGCGGTCGAGATTCGGAGTGGGGTAGTCCTGGGCTCCGAACGCGCCAATGTCGGCATAGCCCATGTCGTCCATGAACATGATCACCACGTTCGGCTTTTCAGCCATCCCCGAGCAGGTCAGGAAAAAAGTGAGAAGAATATTTGCAAATCTAGGTTTCATGAGCTTCCTGATGGTGTGGAAATTGGCGGGACTCTATTGGAGTGGCGGGAATCAAAGCAAGAATCAAACCTTGCGGGGAGTATCTTTTATGCAAAGGTTTGGTCCTTTGTCGAACGGTTCGTCCAATGCGGGAGTCGGAACTCAGAAAGTCTGGTGTGTGGACTTTTCTGTTCAAACATAAAACTAACGAAAGGGTGAAGACATGTTATCTTACGTGAAATGGGAGAAGGGATTTGCGAAAAAAAGAAAAATGCAAGAGGGAGAAAAGTCTTTCAGGCCACCCGATTCCAGCAAGCCTTGGTTGCATACTTTTCTGACTTATCCGAAAATTCCTCTCTCGTGAGGAAAGGATCGAATCAGTATTCGTTTCCAAGGCTCTTGCATCGAATGCTTCGAACTTAGAAAAAAAGAACCAAGGTTTCTCGGTAACCGCAGGTCCTATTTTCTCAAGAGTTTCTTCGAGTCCCTCTTCGCTATTCGGGAAGAGGGGCTTTTTTTTGCGAACTTTCGCTCATTTCCCTGCGAAGACCCTGAAAAAGGGAAATGGGGTACGAACGGGAGGCCCAATTGACCAAAAAGTTCGGCAGTCGACCGCCAGGGTCGGAAAGGTTTTCGAAGACCACTTTCATGCGGTTTTCAGGCAGGGGCTCGATTTTGTAGGAAGTGTAGAGAAGGGTTGCCCGCACTCCGACCGTTTTGGGAGCTTCGGAGTGCTCGACGGACCGCATAAGCACAAGGATGCTGGAGTCAGCCTCCCGGGTAACCAAGGATTCGAAAACGAGATCTCGGTTGCTGGCCGGGAAAGGTGAATCGATCACTTGATAATAGATCGCGCGGAAGGAAGTCTTACGTTCCAATTCGCGGCCTTCGTCCAAATCGTCAATCCAATGACGCCATCTTTCCGTATTGTGAAGGATTCCAACGAGTTTCTCGGGGTTTCCTTCGAGAATGGTGACCCCACGGAAGGCGGTGCGGTCTCCGATTTCCTTTTCATAAACGATCACTCCATCCTTCTCCTTGACCTTGTTCCAACCGTCATCGGGTTCGGCAAGAATTTGAGGAATCCAAAAAGTGAAGAGGAATAGTGGGAAAATACGGATCATTCGTGTGAGACATAATACATTGAACTTCCCAAGGGAATCCGCAAGCGGTTTCCGATGAATTCGTTCACTTGTTCGTTGCCAACCGGATCGAAAGCATTCATGGATAGCTGGCATTATGCTGACCGTCCTCCTTTTACTTAGTTGCCTCCTCTGCCTTCTGGCCTATCGGTGGTATGGAAAGTTCCTCTCCGATCGCTGCCAACTCGATGACCATCGTATGACTCCCGCGAATGAGAAGGAAGATGGAATCGATTTTGTCCCAGCTCGGGCATCCGTGTTGTTCGGTCATCACTTTTCCTCGATTGCGGGGGCGGGTCCCATAGTCGGTCCGATTCTGGCGGCTACCTACTTCGGTTGGGGGCCGACGTGGGCATGGATTCTGATTGGAGCGATTTTGGTTGGTGGGGTGCATGATTTCGGCAGTACCCTGATGTCCGTTCGAAACGGCGGCCGTTCGATTGCCGACACCATGCGCAGTCTGGTTGGAGAAGGAGCGGGCAAGCTCTTTATGCTCTTCGTGGTTCTTGCTTTGATTTACGTCATCATCGTTTTCCTCGACCTAACCGCCAACACCTTCGCCAAACAACCGGCGGTTGCCAGCGCCTCAGGTTGGTTTATCGTCGTGGCGGTCCTCTTCGGATTTTTGATGAGAAGCGGAAAATTCTCGCTCGGTAAATTAGCCATTCTATTCTTTCCCCTGACTTTTGCCGGTTTGGCGGTGGGGCATTTCTTTCCGATGGTTGAGTTGGGCAAGGACTTTTGGATCTACGCAACTTTGGGTTATTGCTTTGTGGCTGCGGTTCTGCCGGTCGGTCTTCTTTTGCAACCCCGAGATTTTCTGAGCGCGGGTTTTCTCTACGCCATTCTGGTGGTGGGAGTTTTGGGGATGCTGATTTCGGGAGAGACCCTCCGTATGCCTGCTTTCACCGGTTGGGAGTCCGAAAAACTGGGCATGCTCGTTCCCTTTCTTTTCATCACCGTGGCCTGCGGTGCCTGCAGTGGTTTTCATAGCATTGTTTCCAGTGGAACCACTTCCAAGCAGATCAAAAGGGAGAGTGACGTTCGTAGAATCAGTTATGGGGGTATGCTCGTGGAGGGGGTCTTGGCAGTCTTTGCCATGGGTTGCGTGGCGGTTCTGACTATCAGCGAGCGCGAGACCGGTGGTACTCCGGTGGGGCTTTTTGCGGCGGGAGCGGCGAAGTTCTTCGGGGCAGTGGGCATCCCCACGAACCTGGGGGCGGAGTTCGCGATGCTTGCCATAAGCACCTTTTTGCTCACCACGCTTGACACCTGTACTCGGTTGACGCGTTTCCTGATCGAGGAGCTCTTCGCTTGGCGTAACGAAACCAGCCGCTATCTCGGAACCTTGTTGGCTTTGGTTCTCCCTGCAATTTTGGTTTTTCAGCAATTTCCCGCTGCGGATGGTTCTCTGCAACCGGCTTGGAAGGCGATTTGGCCTCTTTTTGGAGCAACCAACCAATTACTTGCCGCCTTGGCCCTTCTTACCTTCGTGGTTTTTCTCAAAGCCAGCAAGGTGGGGTATGGTTTCGCTCTCTTGCCTGCGGTTGTGATGATGGTGATGCCCATGATTGCCTTGGCTCTGATGGCTTGGGAGCACGGACTTGGGAGTTTGATCGGCGGAACTTCAGGAGCGATGTTTCTGCTCGGTTTTTTCCTCATGGGCAGTTCCTGGCGATCCTTGGCCAAGGATTCCGGGACCGAGGCTTTGGTGAATTCGGGTTAGAAGGCCCCCGGGGGAAGTTGCTCCTCTGGTTCCTCTTTCCTGCCAGCTCTGAGGTTAAGAGCTCCCTGTATGGTGGCTCTGAGCTTTTCCGGACTGCAGGGTTTGTTGAGAATCTTATGAAGCATGCCGGATTGCAGAGCCTCGGACCCTCCGAATTCGAAATCCGCGTGCCCGGTGAGTAAAATGCAAAGGGTTTCGGGGTAGGACTCCCGGACCTTTCGCAAAAGGGTGGCGCCATCCATTCCCGGCATTCTCATATCGGAAACCACCACTGCGAATTCACCTTTTTCCTCGAGTTGTTTGAGCGCCTCGTCACTGCCGTGAGCAAGGGTAATGTCGAATTTTCGACCAAGGTTCAAATTGATGCCCTTGAGGATGGCCTCCTCATCATCAACGACCAAGATGCTTTCGTTCATGGTTAAGTTAGACCATAGGATTTTTCGGAATGCAAGTTTTTCATGTGAATCATAAATCTCCGTTTCCATTTTGGTGGCTTCGTTCGTTGGCAAAGCACAGGCTGGCAAAAGCAGGGAACGGAGTGACAATTTGCTCGATTCGAATCAATCAGTCGCTATGTTGAAGAATCGCTCATGCCCGAGTGGCGGAATTGGTAGACGCTGCGGACTTAAAAT
>TARA_B100000963_G_scaffold34815_1_pt1 | contig 11517 bp, 15 predicted proteins | sample TARA_B100000963 | Tara Oceans TARA_B100000963 (sample SAMEA2622097) | marine metagenome | biome: marine biome (ENVO:00000447); feature: surface water layer (ENVO:00002042); material: "saline water (ENVO:00002010), including plankton (ENVO:xxxxxxxx)" | depth 5 m | reverse complement strand
ACAAAATTATCTAGATTGCATAATAATGCAAATATTATTACATTAGGATCAAGATTGACAAATAAGAATACCGCATTTAAATGTATTGAGGCTTTTGTTAAAACAAAATTTGAAGGTGGAAGACACAAAAAAAGAATAAAGAAAATATAAAGATATGTCTAGCGAAGTGAAATATATTAGTTCTGAATACAAAGACTTTTTTGAAAAAAGTTTATCAAAATCAGATCCAGATTTATTTAAAGCTATTAATGATGAACTAATTAGACAACAAAATCATATTGAGCTTATTGCATCTGAAAATATTGTTTCTCAGGCTGTTCTGGAAGCCCAAGGTTCAGTTTTAACCAATAAGTATGCTGAAGGCTATCCTGGAAAAAGATATTATAATGGATGTGAACATGTAGATGTAGCTGAAAAATTAGCGTTAGAAAGAATAAGAAAACTTTTTAATTGTAAATATGCAAACGTTCAACCTCATTCGGGAGCTCAAGCAAATGGAGCGGTATTTTTAGCTCTTTTAAAACCTAATGATACTTTTATGGGAATGAGTTTAAATTCTGGAGGCCATATTACTCATGGCTTAAAAATTTCAATGTCGGGAAAATGGTTTAATGCAATAAATTATGATGTTGATAAAAAATCAGAATTAATTGATTATGAAAATGTAGAAAAGCTTGCTTTAGAACATAAACCAAAATTAATTATAGCTGGTGGTAGCGCTTATTCTAGAGTAATAGATTTTAAAAGATTTCGAGAAATTGCAGACAAAGTTGGAGCTTATCTTATGGTTGATATGGCACATTTTTCTGGTCTTGTTGCTGGAAAAGGATACCCAAATCCATGTGATCACGCTCATGTAGTTACCTCCACAACACATAAAGTTTTTAGAAGTGCAAGAGGTGGAATAATCCTGTCAAATGATCTAGAATTAGGTAAGAAATTTGATACTGCCGTTTTTCCTGGCTATCAAGGTGGACCACTCATGCATGTAATAGCTGCAAAAGCAGCAGGTTTTTTTGAGGCACTTAAACCCGAGTTTCAAACCTATATTAAAAATGTTTTAGCAAATGCAAAAATTTTAGCTGAAACACTAAAGAACAATGGATTTAAGATTTATTCAGGAGGCACTGACACTCATTTAATGTTAGTCGACCTTAGACCGTTTAATGTAAAAGGAAATCTTGCAGCTGAGAGTTTGTGTAGAGCAAATATAACTTGTAATAAAAATGGTATTCCATTTGATACTGAGAAACCAATGATAACTTCAGGCATTAGGTTGGGTTCACAGGCGGCAACAACGAGGGGTTTTGGTTTAAAAGAATTTGAAAAAGTTGGTGAATTAATTACAAAAGTTATAAAAGGCTTGTCAGAAAATCCAAATGATAATTCAAAAGTAGAGGATGAAGTAAGAAAGGATGTTATTAATTTATGTTCATCCTTTCCAATTTATAAAAATCTCAATAAATGATTTGTTCTATATGTAAGAAGGGAGAAACTTCTGTTGTCGATTCACGTCCAACTGAAGATGGAACCGCTATAAGAAGAAGAAGGCTGTGTGTTTGTGGAGCAAGATTTACAACGTTTGAGAGAGTTCAATATAGAGAAATAATGGTAGTAAAAAAGAATGGTAGAAAATCTGCTTTTGATAGGGATAAACTTGCTAAATCAATTTTTATTGCATTAAAAAAACGACCTATAGATACAGAGACAACAGAAAAATTCATAAGCCGGATTTCACGATCTCTAGAGGAACTAGGTCAAAGTGAGATAGCAACAAATACAATTGGAACAATGGTTATGGAAGGGTTAAAGGAATTAGATCCTGTTGCCTACGTAAGATTTGCCTCTGTATATAGAAATTTTAGAGAAGAAAAAGATTTTGTACAATTTGTGGACAAACTAGATGTCTACAAGAAAAGATAAATTTTCCATAGAAGACAAAACATATATGAGACTTGCTTTAAATTTAGCAGGTGCAAGAGAAGGTTTGACGGGAGATAATCCTTCCGTTGGTTGTGTTATAGTTAAAAATAACACTATTATATCAATAGGCCAAACAGGTTTTAATGGACGACCACATGCCGAAATTAATGCTATAAATAACTCGCATGAGAACCTTAAGGGTTCTAAAATATATATTACACTTGAGCCTTGTAATCATTATGGAAAGACACCACCATGTACTAAAAATATTATTAAAAGTGGAATAAGCGAAGTTTATTATTGCTTAAATGACATAGACAAAAGAGTCAGAGGTAGAAGTTTAAAGATTTTATCAAAAAAAAAGATTAAAGTTAAAATAGGACTTCTAGCAAAAGAAGCTAAAATTTTTTATAAACCATATCAAATCAATAGGTTAGAAAAAATGCCTTATGTAACAGGTAAAATTGCTGTTTCAAAAAATAACCTTATATTTAGTAATAAGTCAAAAAAAATAACTGATCCAACTTCTGATAAATTAACTCATTTTTTAAGATATAAAAATAATGCTATTCTGATTTCCTCTAAAACTCTTAATATTGATAATCCCAAACTTAATTGTCGTATCAAAGGCTTTGAAAAATTTTCGCCAAAAAGAATTATTTTAGACAAGAATTTAGATATTAAATTGAATACATATGTTTTTAAAACAAGTAGAAAAAAAAAAACTATAATTTTCCATAATTCATCTAAAAAAAAAAGAATTGATATTTTAAAAAAAAAAGGAATTAAATTATTTAAATCCAAATTAGATAATAAGAGGCATTTTGATTTTAAGGAAATATTTAGTAAACTATATAAACTAGGTATTAGACATTTGTTAGTAGAAGGAGGAAATAAAATCACCCAAAATTTGATTAAAAAAAGATTATTTGACAAATTTTATTTGTTTAAAAGTACTAAGAATTTATCTAAAGGTAGCAAATATCAAATATTTACTTCTTTTGACCTGTTGAATAAAAGATATGATAATAAAAATAAAATAACCTCTAAACTAGCCAAAGATAAAATTACCATTTATAAAAGATAATATGTTTAATGGAATCATTTTTAATAGAGGAATAGTTAAAAAAGTTCTAAAAAGATCAAAAGGAATTGAAATATTTATTAAAACCGATCTTAGTTTAAAAAAAAAAGATATAGGTGTGTCTATTGCTTGCGATGGTGTTTGTTTAACATTAATTTCAATTAATAAGAAATTGTTGGAATTCTATCTTTCAAATGAAACTATTAAAAGATCTAAGTTCAATGATATAAAAATAAATGACGTTATTAATCTTGAACTTCCTCTTAAATACGGTCAGAAAATATCAGGACATATTTGCCAAGGGCATGTTGATGCAGTTGGAAAAATTCTAGATATTAAAAAAGTTGATAAATCTTTTTTATTTGATTTTCAAATTACAAAAAAGGAGCACAAAAATATCATTGAAAAAGCTTCCATATGTATAAATGGGATTTCTTTAACTATATCAAAAGTTACAATCAAAGGGTTTCAGATATGGATAATACCTCACACATTTAAAAATACAAATTTATCAAGCCTTAAAAAGGGAAGTTTGGTAAATGTTGAGGTAGATATTCTTTCAAAATATGTAAAAAATTTTTTTTATGAAAAAAAGTAAATATTCAAATATCGAATCAATAATAAAAGTCGCAAAAAAAGGGGGAATGTTTATCTTAGTTGATGACGAAAAAAGAGAAAATGAAGGAGATTTAGTAATATCAAGTTCAGACTCAAATGCAAAAAATATAAATTTTATGGCAAGATATGGCAGAGGTTTAATTTGTTTAGCTTTAGACAGTTTGCAAGCTAAACGGTTAAATTTATCTTTAATGTCACCAATCAACAAATCAAGAAACAATACTGCCTTTACAGTATCTATCGAAGCTAAAAAGGGAATTACTACTGGTATTTCTGCTAAAGATAGAGCAAAAACAATTAGAATTGCGTCAAAAAAAAATGTAAATAAAAATGATATAGTATCACCTGGCCACGTATTCCCGATAATTGCTAAAGATGGAGGAGTGCTTGTTAGAGCAGGTCATACAGAGGCATCTGTAGATATTTCAAAAATTGCAAAAAAAAATAATTCTGCAGTTATTTGTGAAATTATGAATGAGGATGGAACAATGGCAAAAGGTCAAGATTTATTTGATTTCGCAAAAAAACATAAACTCAAAATTGGAAAGATAGAGGATTTAATTTCTTATAGATTAAAAAAAGAAAAATTAATCAAATTAAAAAAATCTTCAGAAATAAAAGTAAAAAATCAAAATTACAAAATAAATATCTATGAAAATTTATTAGATGGATCGGAACATTTTGCCCTTATAAAGGGAGATTTGAAAAAAGGAATTATACCAAGAGTAAGAGTGATATCTTCAAATGTAGTTCAAAATTACTTGATGAATCAACAATTACCGAATTCTTTCAATTTAACTCTTAATTATTTTAAAAAATTTAATAATTGTGTTTTAGTATTCATTAAAGATACTAATCTTAAATCCGTTACCCAGACATTGAAAGATTATAAAGATAAAGATTTTTATAAGAAAGGTAATGATAAATTAATTAGAAATTATGGAATTGGTGCTCAGATTATTAAAGATTTAAAAATAAAGAAAATGATATTAATTACTAAGTCACCAAAAAAGGTTATTGGTTTAGAGGGTTATGATATAAAGATAACAAGACAAGAGTTAATATAATGAAAAAAAAATTTTTAATAATAAACGCAAGTTATTATGATGAAATTTCATCTGGTCTTTTAGAAAGTGCTAGAAGTTTTATACCAAAAAATTCAAAGATTAAGATTATCAATGTGCCCGGTGTTTTTGAGATTCCAGTTACAATTTCAAAAAATTTAAAAAAATTTGATGCTTTTATTGCTTTGGGATGTGTAATTAAAGGTGAAACACCTCATTTTGATTTTATCTCTCAAGCCTCAACGAATGCTATTATGAAACTATCAATTGATTCAAAAAAACCTATTGGCAATGGAATTATTACATGCTTGAATATGAGGCAGGCAAAAGCAAGAAAAAAAAAGGGTGCTGAGGCTACTAAAGCTGTCTTGGCCGTGTTGTCTCAAAAATGAAAACCTTTTTTAGTCCAAAAAATAATCCAAGGGTTATAATTATTCAAAAATTATATGGAAAATTTTTCAATGATGATGAAGAATTAACTTTTCCAAAACATAGATTCAAAAAATTTATAAAAGATATTGTTTCAGGAACTATTGAAAGAAATGACATTATTCTAGACGAATTAGATAAAAATCTAGACTCAAAATTTTCTTTAAATAAACTAGATAAATTATTTCAAGTTATTCTCAAATCAGCGACTTATGAATTTTTATATAAACCTAATATCTCAATTAATATAATTATAAAAGAGTATTTAGACGCATCAAACTATTTTTTAGACAATTCACAAACAAAATATTTAAATGCATTATTAGATAATGTAGCCAAAAAATTAAGATCCTCTAATGCATGAATTCGAAATTATAAAGAAATACTTTTCAAAACTATCTACAGACCGTAATTCTTTAAATTTAAGTGATGATGTTTTTTTTTGTCGATCAAAAAATCTTATTATTTCTATTGATACTTATGTTGAGGGTGTTCATTTTATTAATTTTAAAAAACCAGAGCTAGTTATTAAAAAAATTATAAGAGCATCTCTTTCTGATCTTTTTTGTAAAGGAGTAATACCAAAATATTACTTTGTTTCAGGATCAGGCAGCAAAAGATCTTTTTCAAAATCAAATTTAAAAAAAATTTCAAAATCTTTAAAACAAGAACAAAATAAATTTAATATCAGCTTAGGTGGTGGTGATACTGTGATTTCAAAAAAACTAAGTTTTACTATTGTTTCCTTGGGTTTTTCTAAAAAGATTATTTATCGGAATAAAGTAAAAAAAGATGATGATATTTACGTTATTGGAAATTTAGGTGACAGTTTTGCTGGTTTAAGAATTATAAAAAAAGAAATAATTACAAATCATCATATGCGCAGATATTTTGAGAATAAATACTATTTACCAGAATTGTTCCCAGATCTATCCTCAAAATTATTTTTATTTGCAAATAGTGCAATTGACATATCTGATGGACTAATTACTGATTTAGAAAAATTGATTAATCAACAAAGTTTGTCTTATGTGCTTCGTATAGATAAAATTCCAATTTCAAATAAATTAAAAATACTACTTAACAAAAAGAAATTAAAAAAAGAAAACTTTATTTCCCAAGGTGATGACTATCAAATTCTATTTACTGCTAGTAAGTCAAAATCAAGAATCATTAATAAAACTGCAAAATCATTAGGTATTAAGATTTCTAAAATTGGAAGTATCTGTTCTCCTTCAGTAAAATCTCATATTATTGATGAAAAAGGGAACAAAATTGCCCTAAAAAATAAAGGTTATTATCACAGATTTTAAAAGTTAATTATTGCCTTTTATTGCTTTTTTTGTATTGTCCGCATTTTAAAACTAACAAGCAACAACTTAATAGGTTAACATGAACTCTGCTATAGAAACTATTCTTCTTTATACAATCGCTGCTGGACTTTTATCTATCGTTTATGGATATTTCACAGGCAAAAATATTCTTAATTCAAGTCCAGGTAATTCAAAAATGCAGGAAATTGCTTCTGCAATTCAAATTGGAGCAAAAGCATATTTAGCAAGACAATATAAAACTATTTCTATAGTAGGTGTTGTAGTTTTAGTTATTGTTAGTTTAGCATTCAGTCCTCTTGTAGGTTTGGGATATTTCATTGGAGCCGCATTATCAGGTATTGCTGGCTATGTTGGCATGTTAGTATCAGTTGAAGCAAATGTTAGGACTGCAGAGGCTTCTAGAAAAGGTTTAGCATCCGGCTTATCAGTTGCATTTAAGTCTGGAGCAGTAACAGGAATGTTAGTTGCTGGTTTAGCGTTATTAGCTATAGCGGTTTATTATTATTTGTTATTAAAATTTAATATTGATGAAAGAGAAATTGTAAATGCATTAGTTGCATTAGGATTTGGAGCATCTTTAATTTCAATTTTTGCAAGATTGGGTGGTGGAATATTTACAAAAGGTGCTGATGTAGGTGCAGATTTAGTTGGTAAAGTTGAGGCTGGAATTCCGGAGGATGATCCTAGAAATCCAGCTGTTATAGCTGACAATGTTGGTGACAATGTTGGTGACTGTGCGGGTATGGCTGCTGATTTATTTGAAACTTATGCTGTCACAATAGTTGCTACTATGGTTTTATCCTCAATTTTTTTTCCAGGTGATATGTCAATGATGATATACCCATTAACAATAGGTGGTGCTTGTATTTTGACATCTATAATTGGAACTTTTTTTGTAAAACTTGGTAAAAGTAAAAATGTAATGAATGCTTTGTATAAAGGATTTGTTGTATCTGCGATTGCTTCTTTAGCAATTCTTTATCCAGTAACGGATTTTGTGTTAGGTTTAGAACAAAACTTTAATTTAAATAATCACTCGTTTAATGGAATTAGTTTATATTATTGTGGGGTAATTGGATTAATTATTACTGGACTTTTAATTTGGGTAACTGAATATTATACAGGGACTAATTATAGACCAGTTAGAAGTGTTGCAAAATCTTCAACAACTGGTCATGGAACAAATGTTATTCAAGGGTTAGCAATTTCTTTAGAGGCAACTGCTATCCCGGCCTTAATAATCGTAGCTGGAATTTTATTAACTAATCAGATAGCTGGACTTTATGGAATAGCTATTGCGGTAACGACAATGCTCGCATTAGCCGGCATGGTTGTTGCACTTGACGCTTATGGTCCAGTTACAGATAATGCTGGGGGTATTGCTGAAATGTCAAAACTTCCAAATAACGTAAGAAAAACTACTGATGCTTTAGACGCTGTAGGAAATACTACAAAAGCTGTCACAAAAGGCTACGCTATTGGATCAGCTGGCTTGGGTGCGTTGGTTCTTTTTGCAGCCTATACAGAAGATATTAAACATTTTTCAAAAGTTGCTGGATCCAAGCTTGAGGGAATTGTAGTAACATTCGATCTATCAAACCCTTATGTTGTTGTAGGTTTATTAATTGGAGGAATGCTTCCTTATTTGTTTGGTTCGATGGGTATGCAAGCTGTAGGAAGAGCAGGTGGAGCAGTCGTTATTGAGGTAAGAAGGCAATTTAAAAAGTTCCCAGGAATAATGAAAAGAAAACAAAAACCAGACTATGCAAAACTTGTGGATTTATTGACCGTTGCTGCAATTAAAGAAATGATTATACCTTCTTTATTACCTGTTTTATCCCCAATAGTTTTGTACTTTATAATTTTAATGATAGGAGGTCAGGTGGCAGCACTTGCATCTGTAGGAGCTATGTTGTTAGGTGTAATCATAACTGGATTATTTGTTGCTGTTTCAATGACTGCAGGTGGAGGAGCTTGGGATAATGCAAAAAAATTCATCGAGGACGGAAATCATGGTGGAAAAGGCTCAGAGGCTCATAAGGCTGCAGTGACTGGAGATACAGTGGGTGATCCCTATAAAGATACAGCAGGACCTGCAGTTAATCCAATGATAAAGATAACAAATATAGTTGCTTTGTTATTATTGGCTGTAATAGCTGGTTAATTATTTTTGATCCTTTTCTTTCCAAGAGGATCATCAATTCTTTGTCTTAGGGAGTAGAGGAAGTTGTATATAAAAGATTTTTTTGTATAAGAGACTGAAGTAACCTCATTATCAAATTTTATTTTTTGCATATCTTTTTTATTATAAAACTGCTTATCTATTAAAATTCCTCTGTTATCTATTTCCAAAACTAAAACATTATTGACTAAGAGATTTTTTTTTCCTAATTTTGTTAGTTTTGAACTGCTAGTTTTTCTCTCAATATAGATGAGGATATCATTATCAAAAGAACTTTTTGTTGAAGGTGGTCCAATAATCTTTATTATATCGTTACGATTTGTCTCATTTATTTGCAATTTTGTTTGTTTTTTTTCTAAATTATGAACACCATGATGTAGTATAACTTTATTTAAAGAACAGTTATAATTTAATAATAAGATAATTATAAAAAAAATATATTTCATGGATCTTAAATATCTAAATATTTATAATAATTTAATCAAATTAACCACAAATAAAAATTTGTATAAAGGATTTAATAGACAAGATACTTTTTCAGATAGACTTATATTTTTTTTGATACATTTTGCTTTTTTTCTTAAAATATACAAAAATGACGATAATACAAAAATTTTACAGGAAATTTATGATTTTAATTTTAGACAATTGGAATTATCAATTAGAGAAATAGGTTATGGAGATCAATCTATAAATAAGAAAATGAAAGATTATATAAATCTCTTTCACTCTATTGTTTCGGAGATTCATTTCTGGGATGATTTAGATAAAAATGAAAAAAAAAAGAAGATTTCTATTTTTTTGGAAGAATTAGAGGAAAATGATTATTTAGTTGAATATTTTGAGGATTTTAAAGACAATTTATCAAAAAAAAATTTGAATTATTTTATAAAAAGTGTAAGTAATCCATAATTATGGCAGTCCCAAAACGAAAACAAACACCATCAAGAACAGGTATGAGACGTTCACAAAATATGAAATTTTCCTCAAAAAACGTAGTGGAAGACAAAAAGACGGGTGAATATAGACTTTCACATCATATGGATTTAAAAACTGGAATGTATAAGGGTAGACAGGTTTTAGATCCTAAAGACTAATTACTAAATTAAATAAGAAAATGCAAAATACAGTCAAAATTGCAGTTGATGCAATGGGTGGAGACGGTTCTCCAAAAAAAATCATTGATGGAATAGTTTATAACCATAAATCTAATAAAGAAAATTTTTATAAAATATTTGGTCATGAAATAGAAATTAAAAAAAGTCTTAAAAATAGAATTGATTTGAAATATTATGAAATTGTACACACAGATAATATTGTAAAAAGCACAGATAGTCCTCTTGAAGCAGCAAAAAGAGGTAAGGATACAAGTATGTGGCTTGCTATAGAAAGTGTAAAAAAAAAAGAAACAGATATTGTTATATCTGCAGGAAATACTGGTGCCCTTCTAGTGATAGCAAAGTTAAATTTAAAGATGATAGAGAATATTGATAAACCAGCTTTATCAGCTCTTTGGCCTAATAAGAAAGGGATGAGTGTAGTTCTAGATTTAGGGGCTAATATAGAGTGTAGTTCAAAAAATTTGATTGATTTTTCAATAATGGGGGCCTCACTTTATAAATCTCTTTATCCTTCAGAATCTCCAAATGTAGCTTTGTTAAATATTGGATCTGAAGAGTTTAAGGGAAATGAGATCATTAAGGAAACTTTTCAAGTATTAAATGAAAAAAAAAATGATAATTTTAATTTTGCTGGGTATATTGAAGGTAACGAATTAATGAATGGTAAAGTAAACGTAATTGTATCTGATGGATTTACCGGCAATGTTGCTCTTAAAACTGCAGAAGGAACAGCTAACTTTATCACGTCAGAATTAAAATCAGCATTAAGCGGAAATATTTTAGGAAAAATTTCTTCTTTGTTGAATATATCTAACTTAAAAAAATTTAAAAAAAGATTAGATCCAAGATTATATAATGGAGCTATTTTTATTGGTTTAGATACACCAGTAGTAAAAAGCCATGGCGGAACTGATTTTATTGGATTTTCAAACTCATTAGATGTTTGTAACAGAATAATTAAAGGTAATTTAATAGATAAAATTAAAGACAACATTAAATAAATGAGAATTAATTTAACTAAAAAAGACTTAGTTAATCAAATCTATATGCAAGTTGGTTTTTCAAAGCAAATTTCCGAGAACCTTATTGAAGAATTTTTCACGTTAATAATTTTGAATTTAAGATCTGAAGGCAAAATCAAATTATCGAAATTTGGTACTTTTTCATTAAGATTAAAAAAATCTAGAATTGGTAGAAATCCAAAAACAAAGGAAGAAAAAACGATCACTGAGAGAACTGTTGTTTTATTCAAACCATCAAAAGAATTTAAAGAATTTATAAATTCAAAAAATGACAACTAAGAGTTATAAAGCTTATAAAACAATTGGAGAGGTTGTAAGAATACTTCAAATAAAATTAAAGAAGAATAAAACTGTACCAGCTCATACAATTCGTTTTTGGGAAAAAGAGTTTAAACAACTTAGACCTAAAATTCTGAATGGAAATAGACGATATTACGATCAAAAAAACATAAATTTAATTGAAAAAATTCATTATTTATTAAAAGAACAAGGCATGACAATTAATGGTGTTAAGAAAATATTAAATAATAATGAATCATTAAAACTTGACGAAAGTATTAATAATCATATAAAAGCAGATGTTTTGAAAGTTAAATTAAATAAAATTTCAAAAATTGTTAAAAGTTTAAAAAAAGATAAATAAATACTTATGGCAAAAAAAACACACATAAAAGTTAGATTGGTCCCCGAAGCAAAACCTGATAGTCCTTTTTTTTATTATGTAAAAAAACCTGCTGGTG
>TARA_B100000963_G_scaffold361511_1_pt1 | contig 11520 bp, 15 predicted proteins | sample TARA_B100000963 | Tara Oceans TARA_B100000963 (sample SAMEA2622097) | marine metagenome | biome: marine biome (ENVO:00000447); feature: surface water layer (ENVO:00002042); material: "saline water (ENVO:00002010), including plankton (ENVO:xxxxxxxx)" | depth 5 m | reverse complement strand
GTGCCCTAGTGTTATTCGCAGCTTATACAGAAGATATTAAATATTTTTCAACAGTAAAAGGATCAGCTTTGGAAGGGGTAAATGTTACGTTTGATTTATCTAATCCTTTTGTTGTCGCCGGATTGTTGATAGGTGGTATGTTACCTTATTTGTTTGGATCTATGGGCATGCAAGCAGTTGGACGTGCAGGAGGAGCTGTAGTAATTGAGGTTCGAAGACAATTTAAAAAAATTCCAGGCATTATGAAAGGGAAAAGGAAACCTGATTATGGCAGATTGGTAGATTTACTTACTAAGGCTGCAATTAAAGAAATGATCATTCCATCTTTGCTTCCTGTTTTATCACCAATAATTTTGTATGTTGTTATACTTCAAATTGGAGGGATTGAGGCAGCACTTTCATCTTTAGGCGCAATGTTATTGGGCGTCATAATCACTGGATTGTTTGTTGCAATTTCAATGACAGCTGGTGGTGGCGCTTGGGACAATGCAAAAAAATATATCGAAGATGGTAACTTTGGCGGTAAAGGATCGGAAGCTCATAAATCAGCAGTTACAGGTGACACAGTGGGTGATCCTTACAAAGACACAGCAGGACCTGCAGTAAACCCGATGATTAAAATTACTAATATTGTTGCATTACTATTATTAGCGGTAATAGCTCACTAAATTATTTTTTACTTCCATACATTTTCTGTTTAACACTCTGGAGAAAACCCTCTATAAAGCTTTTTTTTGTAAGCTTATTTTCAGTTTCCATTTTTGAAAATTTTAATTTTTTAATATCATTTTTGTTGAAAAAATTTTTTGTTTTTAAAACGCCAAATTTGTCAAATTTTAATACTAAAGTATTATTCTCCTTCAACGTATGTTTACCCAATTTGTGGTACTTACCTTTGCTTAGAATTCTCTCAAAATAAACCCATGTATTTTCATCATTAACAGAAATGTAGTGTGGATGACCAAAAATCTTTAAAATATCATTTTTGTTGTTGTTATTAATGGATATTTTTTTTGATCTATTTTCTAAAAAAAGAATACCATGATTTTTATCTGGATCTTGTAGTTGACATGAGGTCAAAATTCCAAATATAAAGATTAAACTTAAAAAATAATGATATTTAATTTTACTAAACATAATACAAGTCTTTATAATACATTGTTAACTTTGTCTCGTAATTTGTTCTTTTACAATAAAATTTCATTGAAAGATACTTTCGAAACAAGAATTTATCTTATGTTTATTCATTTTTCAGTAATTTTGATAATGTTTAAAAATAAAAAGATTAAATTTAATCAAGATGATTATGATAGTTTTTTTTACTGTATAGAAAATAATTTAAGAGAGATGGGTTATGGAGATGTAGCAGTAAATAAAAAAATGAAGGTATTTAATAAAGTTTTTTACGACATTTTGTTAAAATTGAGTAATTCAAAAGATAAGTTTAAAATTAATGAAGCATTAATTTTAAAGTATTTTTCGGATTTAGATAATAAGAAAAATGAAAATTACGCCCTTTTTGATCAATATTTTGTAAATTTTTATCATTTTTGTTTTGGCTTGGATCCCAAATCTGTGATAAAAGAAGCACTTAAATTTAAGAGTTAATTATGGCTGTACCAAAAAGAAAAACATCAGTTTCTCGAAAAAAAATGAGAAGATCTCATCATAAACTATCTGCTGCAAATATCATTGAAGATAAAAAAAGCGGCGAATATAAATTATCTCATCACATTGATTTAAAATCCGGTTTTTATAACGGAAAGAAAATTTTAGATATTTAATCATCTATGACAAAAAAAATTACTATTGCTATCGACGCAATGGGTGGTGAAAATGCACCTCAAAAAAATCTTGAAGGTGTAGATATTTTTCTTAAAAAAAATAAAAATAACAATGACTTTAAAATTATTCTGTATGGCAAGAAGGATATATTAGATAACGCCTCAAAAAAATTTAATTTTGAACTTGATAAAGTAACTATAATTCACACAGATGGAGTAGTTTCTGATAAGGACTCGCCTTTAACAGCTGTAAAAAACTCAAAAAATACAAGCATGTGGAACGCTGTAAAGTCCCAACTTGATGGTAAGGCAGACATTACATTGTCAGCAGGAAATACAGGTGTGCTTCTCGTAATATCGAAAATGATTTTAAAAATGATGAATGAAGTAAGTAAACCAGCTTTAGCTGGTTTGTGGCCAAGCAAAAAGGGGATGAGCGTTGTTTTAGACTTAGGAGCAAACATTGAGTGTGATGAAAAAAATTTAGTTGATTTTTCTGAAATGGGCGCTGCTTTATATAAATCTATATTTCCAAATCAAAAGCCATATGTAGCGCTTTTAAATATTGGTTCTGAAGAAATAAAAGGGACTGAAATCTTAAAAAAATCTTATACTAAATTAAATTCCTTGAGTAATGATAATAATTTTATATTTAATGGTTATATAGAAGGAAACGAATTAATGTACGGTAGATCTAACGTTATAGTAACAGACGGATTTACTGGAAACATCGCACTTAAAACAGCCGAGGGAACAGCCAAGTTTATAACTGAAAGTTTAAAATTATCCTTAACTGAAAATATTTTTTCAAAGATTTCTCTATTATTTTCTTACTTTTCTCTGAAAAAATTTAAAGCTAAATTAGATCCGAGTAAATATAATGGAGCTATCTTTTTAGGATTAAATGGTCCTGTTGTAAAAAGTCATGGTGGTACAAATGCTTTAGGCTTCTACTATTCTATAGATTTATGTTATAGGATTATTAAAGGGGATTTAATGAATCAAATAAAATCAAATTTAAAACATTTAGATGTCGAAAACGAAAAGATCTAATTTAACAAAAAAAGACATTTCAAAAGATATTTATTCTAATATTGGCTACTCGAGTTTGTTTATAGAAAAAGTTACTGATGACTTGATTGAGATTTTAAAAAAAATTATCAAAACAAATAACTTAAATATTAAAAATTTTGCAAATTTTAAGGTAATAAGTAAAAATGAACGCGTAGGAAGAAATCCCAAAAATAAAGTTGAGTACAAGATACCAGCTAGAAAATCCATTAAGTTTATAGTTTCAAAGAAGTTGACAGAAAATATCAATGATTAAAGAAGAAAAGATTATCAATATATCAAATTTATGTAAGACTCTTAAATTAGTCAGTTCAAAAAACCAAAAACCTTTAAATCACGTAATAAGATACTGGGAAAAAGAGTTTAAACAAATAAATCCAATAATACATAAAAAAAGAAGATACTACTCAAAAAAACATGTAGAATTATTTAAATTGATAAAATTTTTATTAAAAGATAAGGGTTTAACAGTCAGTGGAGTGAAAAAAATACTTAATTCTAAAATAAATAGTCTTGACGCATATAAATCTGATAGTTTAAAAGCTGATTACTTTAAGAAAAATATAAAAGAAAGAAGTAACTTAATACTTGATAAATTAAAAAAGATAAAAAATTATGGCAAAAAAAACTCATATTAAAGTAAGAATGGTACCCGAAAGCAATCCTGATAGTAAATTTATTTACTATGCTAAAAAACCAACTAAGGGTGAAAAAGCTAAAGACAAATTAAAATTAAAAAAATATAATCCTAATACACGTAAGCATGAATTTTTTGTAGAAAAAAAACTACCACCTCACAGTAAATAGATTTATTTTTTAAATTTTCTGAATTCGTAATCAATAAAAGCATTTATCATTGATTTCCATATTTTATATGTAATTTTTGGATCTATTTTATTTTGAACAGATTTCTTTTTTATATTCTTTAAAATTACTATAATTCGTTTTTTATCAATAATATCTTTTTTAAATTTTTTATTTGATAAAACTTTGTCTACAAGTTTTGTTCTTTTTTTAATTAATTTAAGAAAAGCATTATCTAATTTATCTAAGTCTTTTCTTATTTTAAGTATATTTTTATTTATCATAGCGACATTAAGATAATATCATTTTAATAAATTGATTGTATATTATTTTTTATGATTAAAATAAATCAAAAGGACACAAAATTATTCTATTATTGGCTTCTTTTTTCTTTTTCTTTAATTTTTATTATGGTTGTAGTAGGGGGATTAACTAGACTGACAAATTCTGGCCTATCTATAACAGAGTGGGAGTTATTTACAGGAATACTGCCACCTTTAAACAGTTCAGAATGGCAAAACTATTTTAATTTATACAAAGAAATTCCACAATTTAAAATGATAAATCCGAACATGTCTTTGGAGGAGTTTAAAGTGATTTTTTATTGGGAGTATGCACATCGAGTTTTGGGGAGAATAATAGGACTATTTTTTTTGTTACCATTAATTTATTTTTATTTTTTTTCAAAAGTATCAAAAAAATATTTTTCAATTTGCTTTTTAATATTCTTCTTGATCGTTGGGCAAGGTATTATAGGTTGGTTTATGGTGAGCAGCGGTTTAGTAAACAATGTAACTGTAAGTCATTACAGACTTTCTTTACATTTAACAGGAGCTTTTATGATTATTTCTATAATTTTTTGGACACTTTTAAATTTAAAAAAAGACTCAAATAAAGTTTTTTTTCTTAATGAAAAAAAAAACTACATTTTTTATTTTTTATTTATTTTAATTTTTTTACAATTGATTATAGGTGCATTCGTTTCAGGACTGGATGCTGGTAAACTTTATCAAACATGGCCAATGATGAATAACGCTTATTTTCCAGATGATTATCAGGTTAATAGATTTAAGGATTTTTTTAGTTTTGATAATAGCAGTTTGGTTCAGTTTTATCACCGAAATTTAGCATACTTGATAATCATTTATATTTTTAGTTTAGGCTTTTATATATTTAAAAATAATCAAACAAAACTTTACAGGCCCTTTTCATATGTTGGTTTATTTACTTTTGTGCAAATTTTTTTAGGCATAATAACACTAGTTAGTGGCCTGAATATATATTTGGCTTCAGCTCATCAAATTGGTAGCTTGTTGCTTGTATTAAGTGTTTTAAATCTTTATTATAATTATATAAATTGAATTGACATTCTTAAGTATTATTAGTAATTATCGCCATTAATTATGACACCCTTTATTAAAAAAAAAGATATCAAGCAAGACTGGTATTTAATCAATGCAGAAAACGCTGCGGTAGGTAGATTGGCTTCGTATATTTCAAAAGTTTTGAGAGGCAAAAACAAACCTACTTTTAATGAGCACATTGATAATGGTGATTTTGTAATAGTTACAAATATTGAAAAAATAAAATTTACAGGAAAAAAATTTAAAAATAAAAAATATTATAGGCACACTGGACATCCCGGCGGGATAAAAGAAACTAGTCCATTAATGCTTGCTGAAAAAAATAAGTCACAAGATATTTTAAAATTGGCAGTAAAAAGAATGCTTCCAGGCGGACCTCTAGCTAAAAAACAGCTGACTAAGTTAAAAATTTACAATGGCAATAAACATCCTCACGAAACACAAAATCCAAAAATTATAGATTTCAATAAATTAAATAAAAAAAACCAAGTTAGAAATTAATGGAAAATACTAATTTACAAACGAAAACTGAAAAAAAAATAAAATTAGATTTCAAAGATAGCAAATATGCTACTGGAAGAAGAAAAAGATCTATAGCTAAAGTTTGGGTTAAGAAAGGATCTGGAGCTATATATGTTAATGGAGTCAAAATGAATGAATACTTTAAAAGACCTGTTCACCAGATAATAGTAACCAGACCTTTAGAAATTTCAGATGTTAGATCTAGCTATGATGTGAAATGTTCTGTAAAAGGGGGAGGTTTATCAGGTCAAGCTGGTGCGATTATTCTTGGTATATCAAAAGCGTTAATTTCACATGATGAAATCTTGAAAAAAAATCTTAAAAAAGACAAACTTACCACCCGAGACTCGAGAGTCGTTGAGAGAAAGAAATACGGTCACAGAAAAGCCCGAAGAAGTTTCCAATTCTCTAAAAGGTAATCATTTAAATTTAACAATCAACGGTACAATGTTATAAGACTTTATGTCTAAAAATAAAATTAATATAGCAGTTATAGGAGCTACTGGATTTACAGGCCTCGATTTAGTGTTCTTGCTTTCAAAGCATCCAAAAGTAAGAATTAATTATCTATGTGCTACTAAAAATTTAGGTAAAAATATTTCTAATATTGATAATAGAATTAAAAAAAAATTACCTAAAATCACTTCTGCAAAAACAATTGATTGGAAAAAAATTGATCTTGTATTTTTATCATTACCTAATGGTGAGGCTCAAAAATTAATTAAAAAAGTTTACCAAAAATTTAATAAGATTAAGTTTATTGACCTTTCTGCAGATTTTAGACTAGTAAATCACAAAAAATATAAAGAAAATTATAAAAAAGTTCACAAAGCTAAGAAATTAATAAAAAGTTCAATTTATTCTATTTCTGAATTTGTAAAAAAAGAAATCGTAAATTTTAGAATTATAGCCAATCCAGGTTGTTATCCAACATCTATCCAACTACCATTAGTACCTTTATTAAAAAAAAAACTTATAAAGAATTCAATTACTATTGACTCAAAATCTGGATATTCTGGTGCGGGGAAAGGTTTAGAAAAAAAATTTAAACATAAGAATTTATATTCATCAGTTTTTGCTTACAGTACAAAAAATCACAGACATATTGCTGAAATAGATCAAGAGTTTAACAAAATGTTGGGCAAGCAAATAAAATTTAGTTTTAATCCTCATTTAATACCAACTTTTAGGGGTATTTTGTCTGCTATTTATGTAGAAATGAATAATAAAGTATCAATTAAAAAAATAAGGAATGAGCTATTACAGTTTTATAAAAAAGATAAATTTATTAGAATATTAAATCTAAATTCAAATATTGGAACTGGAAATGTCCTAAATACAAATAATTGTGAAATTTCTATTTGTGAAACAAGAATAAGAAAAAAAATTATTATTTTTTCTGCGATTGATAATCTTATTAAAGGCGCGTCTGGTCAAGCAATACAAAATATGAATCTATTATATAGATTTCCTGAAGGATCTGGTTTGAAATGAAAGTGATTTTAACTTCATTTTTGTTTATTTTTTTTATGTCTTGTAACAAGCCAAAAACTGTTCTTATTTGTGGAGACCACGTATGTTTGAACAAGGCTGAAGCGAGACAATTTTTTGAGGACAATTTATCTCTAGAGGTAAAAATAATTGATAGAAAAGAAAAAACTCAATTAAAATTAGTCCAATTGAATCTGAAACCAGAAGAAGATGGTAAAAGAAAGATCTTTATTTCTAAAAAAGATAAGCTTAATAATGATCTTAAAACATTAACTAAAAAAGAGACTAAAATCCGAAAAAAACAAATCAAAGAAAGAATTTCAAAAAAAATAATAGAAATAGATAATTCTAAAGAAAAAAAACAAATAATTTTGACAAATACAACTGTTAATAAGACGTATAGTGAGATTGTTGATGTTTGCACTATTATTAAAAAATGTAATATTGAGGAAATATCAAAATATTTAATAAAAGAAGGAAAAAATAAAAAATTCCCTAATATTTCAAAGAGAGAATAATGAATAATAAAAAGGTTTTAAACATTGCAATTGTAGGCTTAGGAAATATTGGCTCCAGTTTATACAAATACTTAAAGAATAATAAAATTAAATTATCAAAAAAAAATAATTGTGTTCCTAATATTACTTATGTGTCTGCGAGAAATAGAAATAAGAAAAGAGGTTTTGTAATTAGCAAAAAAAATTGGTTAAAAAATTATTTGGAAGCGACAAAAAAAAAGAATGTAGATTTAATTGTTGAATTAATAGGGGGAGCTGAAGGGCCAGCTAAAAAATTAGTTTTTAATGCACTTAAAAATAAAAAACACGTCGTTACCGCTAACAAGGCGTTGATCGCTAAATATGGAGACCAACTTGCAAAGATTGCTGAAAAAAATAAAGTTAATCTAGAGTTTGAGGCATCTGTTTGTGGGGGAGTGCCAATTATAAGGTCCTTAAAAGAAAGTTTGATAGCTAATAAAATTAATAGAGTTTTCGGGATTTTTAATGGTACTTCTAATTATATTTTATCCTCTATGGATAAACAAAATAAAAATTTTAAAGAGGTTTTATCTGTTGCAAAAAAATTAGGCTACGCTGAAGCCAATCCATCCTCTGATTTAAATGGAGATGATGTTTCTTCTAAATTAAAAATATTAACCTCATTATGTTTTAACTCATTTTTAAATAATAACATTCATGTGGAAGGTATTAAAGATATTGATAAACACGATATTGATTACGCAAATATACTTGGATATAAAATAAAATTATTGGGTTTTGCTGAATTAATTAATAATAATATTTATCAACGTGTACATCCGACACTTATTAAAAAAAGTTCTTATGTTGCTAGTATTGATGGTGTCCTAAATGCCGTTATAATTGATGGTGTTCCAGTAGGTAGAAGTATAATCCAAGGTGAAGGAGCGGGGCCCTCCGCAACAACATCTGCTCTTGTGTCAGATATATCTTCCATACTAAGAGGTAATATAAAATTTCCTTTTTCAATCTCAAATCAAGAAAGAAAAAAATTAAAATTTAAAAAAATTGATGAAAGAGTTTTTTCTGCATACTTAAGATTTGAAGTCATAGACAAACCTGGAGTTTTATCAGATATAACAAAAATATTTTCCAAAAACAATGTATCAATAAAAAGATTAATTCAAAAACCTAACAAAACTAAAGGCTCATCTTCTATAATTATTATCACTCATGACTCAAAAGATAAATTTTTGAACAAAATTATAAAAATGGTTTTGAAAAAGAAATACGTATTGATAAAACCCAAATTAATAAGAATAGATGATAATTAATGTCAATCGACAGTAAATTTTTAGATTTATTTATTAAGGCTACTGAAAAAGCTGCTATAGGTGCTTCAAAATATATCGGCAAAGGGGATAAAATTGCTGCAGATAAAGGGGCAGTTGATCCGATGAGAAATGAACTTAATAAAATAGATATGGAGGGCACTGTCGTTATAGGGGAAGGAGAAATGGATGAGGCTCCAATGCTTTATATCGGAGAAAAACTGGGAACAAAAAATGGTCCTAAATTTGATATTGCTGTGGATCCATTAGAAGGTACTAAATTTACGGCAAATAATAAACCTAACGCTTTTTCTGTAATAGCTATTGCTAATAAGGGAGATTTATTGACAGCTCCAGATACTTATATGGAAAAAATTGCAATAGGAAATGACTTGCCAAAAAACCTTTTAGATTTAGATTTTGGTGTAAAAAAAAATTTAGAATTACTTGCAAAAGCTAAAAATAAAAAAATTTCTGAATTAAAAGCGTGCGTATTACAAAGACCAAGACATAAGTCTATAATTAAAGAATTAAACGATTTACATGTTAAAATTAATTTTATAACTGATGGTGATATAGCGGGAGCTTTATCCGTGATAGGAAAAGATCCAAAAAACGATATTTATTATAGCACAGGTGGAGGTCCCGAAGGTGTTTTAGCTGCAGCCGCCTTGTCTTGTTACGGAGGACAAATACAAGGAAGATTAGTTTTAAACGAAGAAGAGAAAAAAAAAGCTTCTCGTCTTGGTATAAAAGATTTAAAAAAAAAATATAACATAGACGATATGGTGAAAGGTGATATAATTTTTTGTGCATCAGGAGTAACTTCTGGGGATTTAGCAAAAGGGGTTGAGGATCTAGGAGATAAATATGAAGTAACGACTTTCGCCCTTCATAAACATAATAAAATAGAAAAAACTATTACTAACATTTATAAAAAATGAGTTCACTTTCTATAAGTGGTAAAAATTGGATTTTAAAAAAATATAATTCGAACGATATAAATTTTTTAAAAGAAAATTTTAATTTAGATGAAATTACATCAAAGCTATTATCTATTAGAAATATTAAAAAAGAAGAAGTTTTAAGTTTTTTAAATCCATCTATTAAAAATATTTTACCAAATCCTGAAAGTTTAGCTGATATGAAAAAATCATCATTAAGAGCAGTAAAGATTGTGAGTAAAAAAGAAAAAATAGGAATTTTTGGTGACTATGATGTGGATGGAGCATCTTCAACCGCCTTGTTAGGAAGATTTTTCTCAGAGTTGGATTTAGACTATGAAATATATATACCGGATAGAAAAAAAGAAGGATATGGACCTTCTATCAATTCTTTTAAAGAATTAATAGAAAAAGGGGTTAAAATTATTTTTACAGTTGATTGCGGTACTCTGTCGTTTGAGGCAATCGATTATGCTAAAAAAAATAATATCGATGTAATAGTACTTGATCATCACCAGTCACAAATTAATTTACCTTCAGCTCATTCAATTGTTAATCCAAATCGATTAGATGATCAATCAAATTTGAATTATCTTTGTGCTGCAGGTGTTACTTTTATGTTTTTAATTTCAGTAAATAAAGAATTGAGAAAAATTAATTGGTTTAAATTAAACAGATTAAAAGAACCAAATTTACTTAATTATTTAGATTTAGTTTCTCTCGGCACAGTATGTGATGTTGTTCCGTTAACTGGTTTAAATAGAGCATTAGTAAAGCAAGGTTTAAAAATATTACGTACTAAAAAAAATTTAGGACTTAAAACATTGATCGATTTATGTAAAATTGAAAACAATTTGTCTATTTATCATTTAGGTTATGTGCTAGGTCCAAGAATAAATGCAGGCGGTAGAGTTGGAAAATCATCTCATGGAGCTAATTTATTATTAAAATCTGACCCTAAAGAAATTTACAAATTGGCTTCAGAATTAGATTTTTTTAACAAAGAAAGACAAATGTTAGAGAAAGATGTTTTTGATAAAATTATTACAGGTATTAATAAATTTTTAAAAGATCCCGTTTTAGTTATAAGCGGAAAAAATTGGCATGAGGGAGTAATTGGAATTGTTGCCTCTAAATTAAAAGATAGATTCAATAAGCCTGTTATTATTATTTCTATTAATAACAAAATTGGGAAGGCATCGGCCAGATCAATCGTAGGTTTTGATATTGGTTCAATCATAATTGGTGCAACGCAAGCAAAAATCTTAATTAAAGGCGGTGGACATAAAATGGCTGGAGGTTTTTCTATAAAAGAAGAAAATATTGATAACTTTAAAGACTATATTTTTAGTAAATTTAAAAATATTGATATAATGCTTAAAAATGAAAAACCTTTATTTCTTGATGGTGTAATCGCATCTACAGCTCTAAATAAGGAATTTTATGATAAAATTAATGTCTTGGCTCCTTTTGGCTCTGGAAATCCTGAACCAAAATTTATTATTGAAAATGTTAAAACAATTAACAATAAAATAATTAAAGAAAAGCATATTAAATCCGTTTTGATTGGTGAAGATGGATCTAGTATTAAGGCCATAGCTTTTAACGCTGTAGAAAGTGAAATAGGGGCTTTTTTATTAAAGAAAGATAAAAAGCTATTTAATATTGCTGGAAAATTGTCCTTAAATGAGTGGAGGGGGCAATCAAATGTAGAGTTTATTATCGATGAT
>TARA_B100000963_G_scaffold320848_1_pt1 | contig 11521 bp, 10 predicted proteins | sample TARA_B100000963 | Tara Oceans TARA_B100000963 (sample SAMEA2622097) | marine metagenome | biome: marine biome (ENVO:00000447); feature: surface water layer (ENVO:00002042); material: "saline water (ENVO:00002010), including plankton (ENVO:xxxxxxxx)" | depth 5 m | reverse complement strand
ACATTTATCTCTTTATCATCAATCAACTTTATTAGTTTTGCATTAAAAATATTATCTTCGATAATATCTTGATAGCCTAAAAATAAATCATTTTGATTTATCCATTTGTTCTCTTTAGAGGATATTACTTTTTCTAGTAGAACATTCTTGTAAATTTCTGCATTTACATATGACTTTTTGAATATAACTTCATCAAATAATATAAGTAAAGTAGCTAATAATATTGGTCCAATAGAACTTATTAAAATTATTTTAAACGGCGACTTTCCAGCAGATCTAAGAACATTTAAATTACCTTCTTGATGAGAAATTGCCAATGCAATCATGACTCCCAATAAGCAAGCCCCCTCAACAAAATCGATTAGTCTATGTGGCATTGACTGAAAAACATAACCTAAAATACTAGTGAAATTATATCTTTCTGAAATATTCTCCAATTCAGAAATTATAGAGAATATAGAATCAAGTATGCCAAATAATATCAAAATGGATATTGAGAAAACAAATGATCTCTTTATTAAATATAAATTAAAAATACCCATTAACTAAAGATCCAAACAAAGAGAAAAATAATAAAAATTATCAGCATTATTCTTGGAAAATAACCTTTTTTAAAAATAATGTTTGGTTTTGAAAAATCTTGCCAAAAAAGACCAAACAAGCCTATGAAAAGAAATAATAAGTGAGTCAGCCAAATATAGTATTGCGAAAGCGAATTGTCCCCATCAATGAGATCTCTGGTTAAAATAAGCAAACTCAAATAAAAAATATAAATAGCTATCGCAGGGAAAAATACTGATAACCTTCCCTGTCTAGGCTCAACTTTTGCAATACTAATACCAATAAGTAACAGAATAAAGATTGTGATTGGAATTGAAATATTCCAAATAAACTGGGATTTAGAGGACTTAAGAGAATAATCAAAAAGTTTTGAAAATGATAAACCACTTAACGAAGAAGGATCATTATCTATTGGTATTTTAAGTTTTCCAAAATCTGAAGTTATTTGATTTCTTGATTCAAAGATTCCTTGATGCAACTTTCCATCCTCAAATTTAAGATCTAATTCTGCTCCACGATTTTGAAACGTCATACTGTTCGAAAGAATTAGTGAAGATGAATCTCCATCAGACATGAAAATTGTAACTCCTTCAAGAACATTGTCATTTTTTTTATCAGAGTAAATGAAGCCATCACCTTCACTAAACATAAAAATTTTATTTGGTTTGATAGATTCAAATTGATCTTGAAAAGAGTCAACTGAAAGCATGTCTTTTGAAAGTTCCTTTGTATATGGTGCTACGAACAAACTTAATACTAATGTAGAAAAAAAGAATGCAATTGCTTGAGGAAATAAAAACTTTAAAAGATTGTTTTTTGACAAGCCAGCAGAAAAATAGCCATATATTTCATTTTCTGCATACATTCTTGAAATAGTCACAACTACACCAAGAAAAAATGAAAAAGGTATTAGTAAAGTAATAAAATCTGGAAACCTAAGAACAACAACTTTTAATATTATATTTGGATCTAATAGGCCCTCAGAGGCCTGCTCAAAATATCCAACAAATCTTGATCCAATGACTAAAAAAAAGAAAATGAATAATATGCCAATACTCGATTTTAAAACCTCAATATTCAAACTTTTTGAAAGAATATTTTTTTTATACATGCCTTGTGAAGTATGATGCATTACAATATTTATCTTATCAGTAAATACTATTACAGGAGAACTTAAATGGCATATAAAGTTTTAAATAACGTTTCAGTAAAAGATGTAACATCATCTGATTTACTATCTCTTAAAACCGATTTATTAGTAATTGTGATAAATAAAAACACCAAGGATAAAGTTGTTAATCAACTTGCAAAAGATGTTTCGTCACATTTAAAAGAATCTGGAAGCTCAGTATTGGTTCCAAATGCTAAATCATTTAACGCTAAGAATGTACTTTTAGTAAAAGGATTCCAGGAGAGTGATCAAATTCACAAATTAATCTCAATGTATCAATCAATCGCACAAAAAGGCAATCAGTTAAAAGCCAAAGATATTTCAATAATGCCAGGGACGGTTTATCCAAAAGGTAAATGTGAGATGTGGCTGATTGAAATGGTAGCTAAAACTATTGAATCAAACGTCTATATTTTTTCTGAAACATGCAATAAAACTGCAAAAAAACCAAGTGTTAAAAAGCTTAATATTCTAGTATCTTCTCTTACAAAATCTGATTTGATAAAAGCTAAAAACGCTGCAAAAAAAGGATACGCAATTGGTGAAGGAGTTAATAGTGCCAAATATTTGGGTGATCTGCCTGCTAATCATTGCACACCAAGAATCATTGAAAAGAAGGTAAAGGCAATGACAAAAGATTTTCCAAAGCTGAAAGTAAAATCATTCAATGAAAATCAAATGAAAAAAATGGGCATGGGTTCATTTTTAAGTGTCTCTAGAGGAAGTGAAGAGCCTGCAAGAATGATGGTAATTGAATATAAAGGTGGTAAATCATCTGAGAAACCAGTTGCTTTAGTAGGAAAAGGGGTAACTTTTGACACTGGTGGAGTTTCAATAAAACCTAGTCCTGCAATGGATGAAATGAAATGGGATATGTGTGGTGCAGCAACAGTATTTGGTGTCATGTCAATGCTTGCAAGACTAAATGCCAATGTAAATGTCGTTGGAATTATGGGTTGTGCTGAAAATATGTGTTCATCAAAGGCTACAAAACCAGGTGATGTTGTCACTTCGATGTCTGGACAAACTATAGAGATACTAAATACCGATGCTGAAGGACGACTTATTCTTGCTGACTGTTTAACTTATGTTGGAAAGTATAAGCCATCACATGTAATTGATATGGCCACATTAACAGGTGCAGTTGTAATTGCTCTTGGAAGACATGCCAGCGGTGTAATGACAAATGATCAACATCTTGCAGATATGATAATTGAATCTGGTGAAGAGTCTGGAGACAGAGCATGGCAGTTACCTTTATGGGATGAACACCAATCATGTACAAATACAAAATATGCAGATTTAGCTAATATTGGAGGTGGAAGAGAAGCAGGTACTATTCACGCTGCTGCATTCCTGTCTAAGTTTACCAAAGATTATAAGTGGGCTCATATTGATATTGCTGCTACCGCATCCTACAGCACGCCTGTGAAAGCTGGAACTGGAAGGCCTGTTCCACTTATTAGTGAACTTCTTCTAAGTAAAAGATTGAAATAAAAACTTAGGCCATATGGATAAACAATATAATCCTATTGAAGTTGAGGAAAAATGGGTAAAAATATGGTCAAAAAGAAAAGTTTCAAATAAAGAATCCAAAGAATCTTTTTCACAGGTAATACCCCCGCCAAATGTTACTGGCACACTCCATATGGGACATAGTTTCCAATACTCAATTATGGACTTCTATACTAGATTTAATCATATGCAAGGCAAAGACTCATATTGGCAAGTTGGTAGCGATCATGCAGGAATAGCAACTCAAATGGTTGTAGAGAACAATCTCTCAAAAAATAATATAACAAGAAAAGATCTGGGTAGAGAAAAATTTATAAAAGAAGTTTGGTCATGGAAAGACTATTCTGAAAAAAATATCACTGCACAAATTAAGAGGCTGGGCTGTACAGTTGATTGGGATAAATATAGATTTACTCTTGATGACGGATGTAATGACGCTGTTATAAAAGCTTTCGTAGAATTATATAGAAAAGACAAAGTTTATAGAGGTTATAGACTCGTAAACTGGGATCCTTCACTTAAAACAGCTGTTTCAGATCTTGAAGTTATTAGGCAAGAAAAAGACGGAACAATTTGGCACGTAAAGTATCCTATAGAAGATAGTCAAGATTTTATGATTGTTGCTACAACACGACCTGAGACAATGTTTGGAGATATGGCTGTTGCAGTAAATCCAGAGGATAAAAGATATAAAGATTTAATTGGTAAAAAAATAATATTGCCTTTTGTAGGCAGGAAAATACCGATTATTGCTGATAAATATGTTGATATGGATTTTGGTACAGGATGCCTAAAAATTACACCCGCTCATGATTTTAATGACTATGAAATAGGAAAAAAATATTGTTTACATGAAATTAATGGAGAAGTATTTACTTCAAAAGATGCTGATAAATTTCAACCAATTAACATATTCAATGAAGATGCATGGTCCAACAAAAATGTGCCTAAGCCTTTTCAAAATCTAGACCGTTTTAAAGTAAGAAAACTTGTTCTCGAAAAATTACATGAAAAGGAATTATTGTTGAAAGAAGAAAAGCATCCAATAAGTGTTCCAAGAGGTGAAAGATCTAATATTGTAATTGAACCACGATTAAGTAATCAGTGGTATGTAAAAACTTCTGAGATGGCAAAAAAAGCCAATGACGCCGTTAATAATGGTGAAGTAAAATTTCATCCTAATAATTGGATAAAAACTTATTTTAATTGGATGGATAACATAGAAGATTGGTGCATAAGCCGGCAAATTTGGTGGGGTCATAGAATACCTGCTTGGTATGACGATGAAAATAATATATATGTTGGTTTCGATGAAACAGAAGTTAGAGAATACTATGATCTTGACAATAGAAAATTATCACAAGATGAGGATGTTCTTGATACCTGGTTTTCTTCAAGTTTATGGCCATTCTCATCCTTAGGTTGGCCAAATGATTCTGAAGACTTAAAAAAACATTTTCCAACTTCTCTATTAGTCACTGGATTTGACATAATATTTTTCTGGGTAGCAAGAATGATTATGATGAGTATTGAATTTACTAATAAAATACCTTTCAAAGATGTTTATGTAACAGGTTTAATAAGAGATGAAAATGGCCAAAAGATGTCTAAATCAAAGGGAAATATTATAGATCCATTAGATTTAGTATATGGCATATCTCAAGATGAATTAGTTAATAAGAGAACAGCTAATCTGATGCAAGAAGGATTAGCTGAGAAAATCGAAAAGAAAACTAGAAATCAATTTCCTAAGGGTATTGAGTCTTATGGAACTGATGCCCTCAGAATGGCATTCTTTTCAATGGCTACGCATACAAAAGATATCAGTTTTGAGTTTGGTAGACTTAAAGGTTTTAGAAATTTTTGTAACAAAATATGGAATGCTGCTAGGTTTATTGATGGTTATCCAATTGAAAAAGAAACATTTGATGCAGAAAATGATATAGACAAATGGATATATGCTGAATTTCAAAAGACCAAGGAACAAATTAATAAAAATATAATTGAATACAGGCTAGATTTCGCTGTTAACGAGATATATGAGTTTTTTTGGAGTAAATTTTGTGATGTTTATATTGAAGAATGTAAGAATTCAGGGAATACAGCCAACCTAAGACCGCTTCTCAATGAAATCTTGCCTGTTATGCACCCTTTCGCTCCTTTTATAACAGAGGAAATAAGTGATTTATTGTTTAATAAAAGTATCATTAGCTAGGTAAAATAAACATTTGTATATGATCAATGTCATCTTCGAGATAGACATCACCTCTTGAGGTAAATCCGAGGTTTTCATAAAATTTTTCTAGCCTGTATTGTGCAGAAATAACAATTTCATGATTTGGAAATTTTTCAAATAAGAAGCTCTTTCCAAGGTTTGTTATATCTTTTCCTAAATTCAAATTTCTAAAATCTTTTTTTACAACTATTCTTCCAATTGATGATCCTTCATATTTAATCTTAGGTTTAAATGCTCTCAGATATGCTACTAAATCATTATCTTTATAACCAAGTAAATGGAATGCATCTTGGTCAGAATAATCAGCGTCAATATATGGGCAATTCTGTTCATATACAAAAACTTCTTGTCTTAAATTAATAATTGCATAAAGCTCGTCAATAGATAAATCCATATAATTCTTCCAAATGTAATTAATATTTGTATTCATAAAAGAAAATTTTTAATGTTCTTGTATTGTTCAAATGCATACTATAATGTTTCACATTTTCTCATACATAGTAAAAATATATGAAAACAATTTATGATTTTTATGTTAAAGATTCAAAACTAAATGAAGTTTCTTTAACAAGATTTAAAGATAAGGTGCTTCTAATTGTAAATGTTGCGAGTTATTGTGGTTTAACTTATCAATATGAAGGTATCGAAAACCTTTATAAAAAATACAAAGAATCAGGTTTTGAAGTACTTGCATTCCCATGCAATCAATTCGCTCTTCAGGAACCTGGTACAAATGAAGAAATTAGAAATTTTTGTGATACAAAGTATGCGATTACTTTTGAAATTTTTAACAAAATACATGTTAATGGTTCAAAATCTGACCCGCTCTATAAATTTTTAAAAAATAAAATGCCAGGTGTGGCTGGAACACCACAAATTAAATGGAACTTTACTAAATTTTTAATTTCTAAAAATGGAGATGTCGTTAAACGCTTTAGCCCACAAACTGAGGCAAACGAAATTGAATTAAGCATAGCTGAATTACTTTAGTTTAAATATCTAAACTCATAAGAATGGCATCGTCAGGACTGTCACCAGAATAGTAATTTGTCCTGATTGCATCTTTAATAAATTTAAATTTACTGTAGAAATTAATCGCTACTTTGTTTTTAGATCTGACCTCTAAATATATTTTTTTTGCTCCAAGTACTTTTGATTGATTTATCATTGTCTTCAACAAAATACTACCTGCTCCAGATCTCTGATGATCTTTATCAACAGCAATGCTAAGTAAATGGCTTTCTTTCTTAATATGCGAAAATATTATAAATCCAACAATCCTTTTTTTGTATTTACAAGCTAATGATTTGTGACCAACTTCGAATGAAGAAAAAAAGTTTTCTTTCGACCAAGGCGTTGGATTTGTTGTTTTTTCGATTTCATATGCTTCTTTTAAGTCTGATTGACTCATAAGTGAAATTTCATACATTTTTATAAATCTAATTTATTCTTTATATCTTTCCAAAGATTTGCTTTTAAGTTTTTTTGAAGCATAAGTTGATTTACAGATGGTGAATAAATTACTTCGCAATCAAAAGAAAAATTATATGAAATTTTTCCAAAAACTATTGCTAATTTTATGTCATTAAAATTTGAAATCTGTTGTTGTAATGACTCTTGAGAATCAAAAAAAGCATTTTCAAAAATTTCTTCTCCTTGATCAAGTTTTGTTGATGCTAATACTGCTTTTATAAGATCTTGCTGCTCTCTAACAAAGTTTTCAAAAGGCTTGTCAATTATTGCTAATATATTACCTTTTAAGAAATAGTGATAAGTTTTTTGAGAAATAATTTTTTCTTGCGGCCTTAATGAATATCTTTGAATTCCAATCTCTTTTAATATAAGGTTAGTTTTTATTTCTGGTGTGAGCATAAAAATATAATAACATTTTGTTAAAGAAGAATGGATAATCCAACAGACAAATATTCTGCTTTTCAGCCAATAAGTCTTCAAAATAGGAAATGGCCTGAAAAAGTATTAAAAGAAGCTCCTATTTGGTGCTCTGTAGACTTGCGTGATGGCAATCAGGCATTGATCGAGCCGATGGGATCAGAGCGAAAAAATAGAATGTTTGCTTTACTTTGTAAACTAGGTTTTAAGGAAATTGAAGTTGGTTTTCCGTCAGCGTCACAAACTGACTTTGATTTTGTTAGAGATCTAATCGAGAATAAAAAAATTCCTAGTGATGTAAAAATACAAGTTTTAACTCAAGCTAGAGAAGAATTAATTAGAAAAACTTTTGAATCTCTCCGTGGGTCAAAACAAGCTGTTGTTCATTTCTATAATTCAACCTCAACTTTACAAAGAAGAGTAGTATTTGACCAAGATAAAGAAGGTATAAAAAAAATTGCACTTGATGCGGCAATATTAATTAGAGATTTAGCTGAGGAAAATCCTGATACTGAATGGACATTTGAGTACTCACCTGAGAGCTTTACAGGAACTGAATTAGATTATGCAAGAGATGTTTGTGATGAAGTTGTCGATATATTAAAAACAGCATCTAAAAATAAAATTATTATAAATCTTCCAGCAACTGTCGAAATGTCTACTCCAAATATATATGGCGATCAAATTGAATGGATGAACGAAAATCTTAAAAATAGAAAAAATATTTGTTTAAGTCTTCATCCTCATAATGATAGAGGAACTGCAGTAGCAGCATCTGAATTTGGACTTATGGCTGGTGCAGATAGGATTGAAGGTACACTTTTTGGAAATGGTGAGAGAACTGGAAATGTTGACGTTGTTACTATTGCATTAAATATGCTTACTCAAGGCATAGATCCAAAATTAGACTTCTCTAACATTAATTCAGTTATGAGAGAGGTTGAATATTGTAATCAACTCCCAGTTCATCCAAGACATCCCTATGCAGGCGACTTAGTTTTTACTGCATTTTCTGGTTCTCACCAAGATGCTATCAAGAAAGGTTTTAATGCTATGAAAAGCTCTAATGATCCTAAATGGCAGGTTCCATATTTACCTATAGATCCAGCAGACTTGGGCAGAAATTATGAAGCAGTCGTAAGAATTAATTCTCAATCGGGCAAAGGTGGCGTAGCTTTTCTTTTGGAAAAAGATCACGGAGTCTCATTGCCAAGAAGATTACAAATTAGTTTAAGTCAAAAGATACAAAAACTTGCTGATGATACTGGTAAAGAAATATCTAGTAATCAAATATGGGATATATTTGAAAATAATTATCTTAAAGCTAAGAATAATTACTCATATATTAAACATGAATCTTCAACAAAAGATGATATTCATTCTTTATCTTTGATGATGAAGATGGGAAATTCAAAAGAAGAAATTTCAGGATCTGGAAATGGTCCCATAGACTCTTTTATAAATGGTTTATCTAAGAAGATAGGAATAAATATAAAGGTAGCTGATTATCATCAATCTGCAATATCTTCAGGTTCAGATGCAAAAGCAGCTGCTTATATTGAGTTAGAACAAGGCGGAAAAACATTTTGGGGCGTTGGTATTCATCCAAATACAACGAGAGCATCATTTGACGCAATAATTGTAGGTCTTAGTAAACTTCTGAATACTTAATCGAAATTAGGTTCTCTTTTTTCAAGAAATGCTTTCACAGCTTCTCTATTTTGATCACTCACAGTAAGTTCATTCTGAATTTCAGCTTCATTACTGAAAGTATCCCAATAGCTCATGGCCAAAGACTCACGCATCAATCTTTTAGTATGATTTAATGATTGTGAAGATCTTTTTGCCAATTTGTTTGCCCAATCTAATGTTATCTGTTCTAACTGATCAGAAGGAACAACTTTATTAGCGATGCCGTATTTTAAACAGTCTGATGCTAATATTTTTTTTGCTTCAATTGCATGTTCATATGCTTTTGCATATCCCATAAACTTAGGCAGAAACCATGATAAGCCACCATCAGGCACCAACGCGATATTGCTAAATACTGATAAAAGATATGAATCCTCTGACATTACTCTTAAATCACATGACATTGCCAAGGCTGCTCCAATACCTGCAGCAGGTCCTGGAACTGATGCTATAACAGGCTTTGGCATATTTATGATATTTTCAAATGAAGGCTTATATCCTCTGATTAAAGCATCTTTTGATCCAGACCAACTAGCTTTCCTTTCACTTAAATCAGCACCTGCAGAAAAGCCTCTACCTGCACCAGTGAGAATAACTACTTTGACAGAATCATCATTCATTACGATCTCAGTTGCTTTCTGTAAATCCCATACCAATTGCTCATTAACAGCATTTAACTTATCTGGTCTATTTAGCATTATTGTCGAAACTTTTCCTTGATTTAAAACTTGTATAGTTTCTAAATTCATTTTTCTCTCCTTTACTCTTTTGTCGATATCAAAATTTTGCCATCTTCAAATGTTATTTTACCTGCTAGCTGTTCTTTGTCAGCTCTTGACCAACTTACAATTGATTTTGAGGTTGGGTTTGAATGTATAAAAGTTTTAATTACTTCTTCTAATACCTTTGAGCTAGGCATAGATATACCCTCTTCCTTAATTGCATGGCGCAATACCTCTTTAATAATGTCGGTATCAAGTTTCATTAATTCATCTTTGTTTATTTTATTCTTTATTAAATCTTTATAATTGTTTTTTAACAGATTTGAAAAATTAGTATTTCTTTCTTCAATCAGTTGAGAGGTTTTAAAAACACGTTTAGAAAAATCATTCCATCTTTCATTTAAAGCAGGAAATATTTCATTTCTTAAAAAATTTCTGTCAAATGAATTATCAATATTTGAACTGTCTTGAATATATTTAATTTTATTTAATTCCAAATATTGCATTATGTCTTTCTTAGAGATATTCAAAAATGGTCTAATCAAATATCCTTTTCCAAGGTTTCTTTTTTTATGTGGTCCTTGCAAGCCATCAATCCCAGTTCCTCTTAACAACCTTAAAAAAATTGTTTCAGTGACATCATCTGAATGATGAGCGGTGAGAAGTTGATCATTATGATCTAAATATTTTTTAAAAATTCTATATCTCTCATTTCTTGCTGATGCTTCAGTGCCGCCTCCAGAAGGAATTATATTTGTTGATTCATTAATAAAATTAATATTTAGATCTTCGCATGTTTCTTTACAATGCACTTCCCAGTCATTGCTATTTTTTGAAATATTATGATTAATATGAATAGCACTTAAATCTAAATTATATTCTGAGCAAATCTTACTAAGAAAGTAAAGTAAAGCTGAAGAATCAGGCCCACCACTATAGCCAATATAAATTTTTTTATCAAAATCAAGAGTACTTTTAAGTTCTTCTATAGATAACAATTTATGTGCCAACACTTAAAATTCTTTCGTATCTTCTTTCCAATAAGTCTTCAATGGACATCTGATTCAAAATTGACAAATTTCTTATTAATGAACCTTTTATGTTTTCAGATATTAAGTCGTAGTCTCTATGTGCTCCTCCCAGTGGCTCTTGAATAATTTCATCAACAATCTTTATTTTTTTAAGTTCGTTGGATGAAACTTTCATGGCTGCAGCTGCATCTGGAGCTTTTTCAGATGATCGCCAAATAATTGAAGCACATGCTTCAGGTGAAGCTACAGAATAAATAGCATACTCAAGCATAGAAAGATGATCTCCAACGCTGATTGCAAGAGCGCCACCAGATCCTCCTTCTCCAGTGACAACAACTATAATCGGAGTCTTAAGCTCTGACATAGTGGCTAAATTTCTAGCAATTGCCTCACTTTGACATCTTTCTTCACCCTCTACTCCAGGATAGGCTCCAGCGGTATCTACAAATGTTATAACTGGCAAAGAAAATTGTTCAGCCAAAAGCATTAATCTCTTAGCTTTTCTGTATCCTTCAGGATTAGTCATGCCAAAATTTCTTTTAACTTTTTCATCTGTATCTCTACCTTTTTCATGCCCAATCGCCATAACTGGCATGTTTTCTAACATACCTATACCCCCAATAATAGAAGCATCGTCTCCAAATTGCCTGTCACCATGAAGTTCATCAAAATCATCAAAGATTCTAGCTATAAAATCTGATGT
>TARA_B100000963_G_scaffold361987_1_pt1 | contig 11530 bp, 7 predicted proteins | sample TARA_B100000963 | Tara Oceans TARA_B100000963 (sample SAMEA2622097) | marine metagenome | biome: marine biome (ENVO:00000447); feature: surface water layer (ENVO:00002042); material: "saline water (ENVO:00002010), including plankton (ENVO:xxxxxxxx)" | depth 5 m | reverse complement strand
TATGAAGCTACTCCAACATATATAGCAACTGAAAATTCACAATCATATGCTTATATACAAGTTAACGGATTAGAACCAGCAACTGGTGATGTTAATCGTGTAAAAGTATACACTAACAATAACGGTACCGTTGGGGCATTTGAACTGGTTAATGATGTTGAATTAGAAGAAACAGAAATATTTGTTCCTAGTACATCTTCATTGTTACCTGACGTTAGCGTTGGTATTTTTACATCTCAAGACATAATTGATACATATTGGGAAGCACATACGTATTTAGGACCAACCGAAGCCACTGCACCTACAACTGCATCTATTTCTTCATCATTAGATCAAGCAGTTTTAATTGGTAGCTCGACAGATATAACTGCAAAAAATCACGTTTTAACTTTTCAAACTAAAGATGCATATAAAGGTGTATTTATTGCAACTAGTTCATACAAAGTTACTATTGATGCATTAGGTACTCGTAGCAGTGTTAGTGGAAACAATGATCCTGTACTAGGCGTATACTTGTCTGGTAGTGCTTTTAATTTTGATGCAACTGATGTGTTAAATCAAGACTTACCGGTAACATTAGGTAAACGAGTAGGAGAACTTCGAGCTACTGGCGAGTCGCAAAGATTTGACGATCAAGTAATTGAATTTGAATCTGATAATAACGGACACGGAACTATTATATTTGTAGTAGAAAGCGGAGTCTGGCAAATTGCTGACGTAAGAACAACTACAGACAATGATATTGGATATACCCCTAACTATACCAGATTAAAAACATTTATTGAAACTACACATAAAATAGACAATCAAATATCATTTAAATTAGAATATTATAACATAGATGGTGTTGCAAGTAAACAAGTAACATTTGTCGATAATCTAGATTGGGAAGGTGGTAATCGTTATGTAGATGGTGATTTTTCAATGCTTACTGGATCTTTGTATGTAGCAGATAGTATAGAAAGTGGAGTAGCTATAACGGGAGACGGCGGAACTGGATTTATAAGATCATTAGGATATCAAGGATTTGAATCTGGGTTTCCTGGATTTTTGCTTTTTAGCGGAAGTGCATTAAAAGGACAAAAAACAAAAGGTAATGCCGATTACAGTGGAGTTGGATTAGAATTATACTTAAATAATGATACTTATTTTAGATATTCTACTACAGACAATGAACTATACATCGCAACACAAAATTTCTTTCTAGGAGATCCTAATACTGTATTTATAAGTGGTAGTAATGGTAACATAGAAATATCATCTAGTAATTTTGTGTTATCGCCTGAAGGAAATGTTACTGCGAGTAATGCATTATTTTCAGGTACTGCATTAGCTAATGCAATACTCAATAATACTATCGAAATAACAAAACATAACTCAAGTTCATATTTTGATAACGTTACTGCAGATGATTCATCTAATACTCCAGCATATAATTTAATACTCGATGGCTCACAAGGGGGAGAAATTGGACTCTCGGTAAATATTGCTTGTTCATTAGTACGACCTATTTTTAAAGTTGCGTTACCAGATTATGGATCGGGGGCAGAATCAACAGATATACGTATTGAAAATAATGGAAGTAACACAAAAATTCTTAATGGATTTTTAGCAAAAGGGACAGGTGCCCCAAATGAATATGACCAAATAGACGTTACTAATGGTTCAATTTTAATATTAGCAATAAGAGGCGCGATCCCCAACGCTGTTCAGACAATGTACCCAATTGGTGGATCGGAAAACATTAGTGGACTGTCAACCAACGGATTTCTTGTTCGTAGAAATTTACGTGTAGGTGATGGTGATAGTGATGGAGGAATTATACGTCTATCTAGTAGTCTAGACCCAAAAATTTCATTACAAGGAACAGAAACTGTTCCATATACAATTGGTGTTGAAACAGACACAAACTCATTACAAATTGCTCGTAGTTTTAACTTAGACGCTAGTTTTCCTCCTTTTGATAGCGGAGTTGGATTTGTATTAACAGAAGATAGAGAAATATATTTACCAGGCATTGATAATGCAGTTGGTAGTCATTTTTTAAAATATGATAGTAGTACAAAAGAAGTAACATATGCAACATCGACTCAAAAAACAAAGAAAAACATTACGTCACCGCCTTCAAAAGTTTATGATAGCATTTTAGCATTACAGCCTAGATATTTTGAAATGAAAAATCCAAAAGATAATGGCAAACAATTTTTAAGTTTTATTGCAGAAGAAACTGCAGATGTATCGCCTAAATTTGCAACATATGGTCCAGATTGGGCGTATGATGACAACGGATTTCAAAAAAATCAAGAAATGTTAAGCGATAAACAAGTACCTATAGATATTGATGATAGAGCTATAATTGCTGCACTAGTTGGAAAGATACAAGATTTAGAATCACGTTTAAAACAACTAGAAAACAAATAAATGATATTTATATAAAATGAATAAAACTACAGTACTTTTTCCAGGCGGGTTCAAACCAATCACCGGTGCCCATTTAGCATTAGCTCAACGCTATGCAAATTCTTCTAACGTAGAACGAGTAATCATGCTCATAGGACCAAAAGAACGAGACGGCGTAAGTCGTGCTGATAGTGATGAAATATTCAGATTAATCAACAATAATTCTAAAATTGAACTTCGTGCTACAGATTTTAACAGTCCCATAATGGCTGCGTATGAATTTTTATTTGCACTACCAGAAGATGATCAAGGAACATATGCCATGGCAGCTTCTAAAAAAGGAGATGATTATGCCAGAACATTGAGCTTTGCCGGAAACGTAGAAAAATACAAAACAGTCGGAGACAAGAAAGGCAGAAAAATACCTGCCGGCGTAGAAGTAAATCCGTTAGAAATCGATGTAGATCCATTAGCATATAGCACTGGTGAACCTATTTCTGCTAGCACTGTGCGACAAGCAATTGCTAACAACGACTATGAAACATTTGCAGCATCATACCCAGGAGCAAAACCAGCTGTTATAAAAAACATATGGCAAATGCTTACCGGTGTACAAGAATCAATGTTCAGCAAATCATGGTGGAGCAATCAATTAGCAGAAGATGTAGACGAAGTAGCAGAAGGCTATCAAACTACTAAAATGGCCAAGTCTCACGACAAAAAAATAAAAAAATTAAGAAAACATTTAGATCGAAGTCGTGGAGAAGAATTTGTATATGATTTTGCTAATTTTGGTAAAACTGTGTTCGGTGCACCATTATATGAAAATTATATTACACGCGATGAATTAAGATCAATAGAACCAACCATAGACAGATTTTTTAAACGTTACGGAATAGACGTAGACTTTCAAGGATATACTACACATTTTATAGATCGCTTAAATGATCCTAGAAATGAAGGAACAATTACATTAGACGATTTAGAAAATTTATTTTCAGATTTATCGTCTGAATATGGCGAAGAAATAGTTCAACAATTTCAACAACGAAATCCATCGGCAGTAACATCAGACTATCAATTTGACGTTCCTATTCATATGCCGTTTCAATTACGTTTTGATCAAAGTAAAGGACAAATTAAATTGATACCGAGAACAGTTAAAGCGCAACGACGTCCTTGGAGATCAAATAATCCGTCTGATAGAATATACACAATAGAAAACGTATTGACAGAAGGTGGTGCCGCAGGTCACATGAATCATCCTTATGATTCTCATGGGTTAACTTTCAATGACATGAAAGAAATAGTGTCAAGAGCATTAGAAGGACGTCTTGACATGGAAGAAGCTGTTACTGAAAAGACAGACGGACAAAACATTCAAGTAACTTGGAAAAACGGTAGGCCTGGTTTTGCTCGTGGTATTAAAACCAGAATCAATCCACTTACACCAGACGAAATTGTTGCAGAGTTTGAAGCAAAATATCAAAAATCAGTAGAAGCAAACGGAGTAAAAGGAGCAGAAGGATACAAACTAGTAGTCGACGCTTTTCGAGCAACAGCAGAAGATTTGACCGCAGCATTAAGCAAATTGTCTCCGGAAACGCTTATGCGTATATTTAAAAACGGTAAAGTGTTTGCAAACATGGAAATTATATATCCTGCTACTACCAATGTTATTGCATATGAACAAGCAGTGCTTCAATTTCATAACTTAGTTGAATATGATGAAAAAGGAAGAGTAATTGAAACTGACTTAACCGGTGGCACCATGCTTCAACAAGTAATACAAGATGCTAATGCACATATGCAAAATACATTTTCATTTATTCCGCCTAACAAATTAAAATTGGGTCGTATAGAAGATTTTGAAGATCAACAATCAGCATTCTTTGCTGAAATAGACAGTTTAAAAGATCAATTTGGACTCAAAGAAACAGACCGAGTATCTGAATATCACAGAGCATGGTGGAAAGATGTTGTTCGAGAAAAAGCATATCAATTAGATTATGCTATACCAGAAAATGTTTTAGAAATACTAACTAATCGTTGGGCATTTAATGATAAGTCTACTAGAATAAACAACGTTGTAAAAATGATTGAAAATGAATCATTTGCAGAGTGGACTTCAGCATTTGATAAAAAAGATTTTCGAGCATATCAAAAACAAAATATAGAACCATTTGAATCTATATTTTTAAAACTTGGCGCGGTGGTGTTAAAAAACATAAAAAACTTTTTAGCAGCTAGTCCAGACAAAGCAGTTAAACAAATCAAAAAAGATTTAATGTTGTTAATTAAAGATTTGCAAACATCAGATAATCCTGATACACTTCAAAAATTAGAAACTCAATTAAAAAAAATAGAACGAATGGGTGGCTTTGATACTATAGTTCCAATTGAAGGCATAGTGTTTACATATGGAGGTAACACATACAAGCTAACAGGATCGTTTGCTCCAGTGAATCAGATACTAGGAGTGTTAAAATACGCAAGGTAATATTTATATAAAATAAACGGATAAAACTATGGCAGAAAAACATAAAACTAAATACACAGCACCAAAAGACGAAGCAAAGTCTCAAAAGCCTGAAACACGTAAAGATATTAAAGACTACACAGCACCAGACGCAGACGGTATGGTTCCTAATTTATCAAAAGGCATTCAAGAACTTGTTCCAAGAAATATTAACGGTGAAGTTATTGATGACGTAGAAAATATGGTTCCAAAAATCAAAGATCATATTTATAAAAAAGTTGAAGAAGGAGATTATTCTCCTGAGCATGCTCGTAAAGTATTTAAAAAATTACAAATCGAAGATAGCGAAGGATATTTAGATGCTATGGAAAACGGTGTTTATAGTATCAAAGAATCTATTAACAGATTATCCGAATCACAAAAAGAAAAACTTGTGAGAATGTATGTGCGAAAGAAAATTGTTAAAGTTTTACGAGAACAAACAGAACCGAGCGACGTAGAATTAGGAAAGTGGGCGATGAGTGCATCAGCTGATGATTTAAAAAGTCCAATCTTATATTCTAATATTGAACGAATAAAAAACAGTCCACAATACAAAGACGGCAATATAGATTATGCTCGTGTAGCACAGCAATTGGGACGTAAAGTTTTATTAAAATTGTATAACCCAATACAAGAACAAGGAGAAACAGATGCTCCTCTAGCAGATCCAATGACAGATCCAATGGCTGATCCTACTGCAGCACCAGATGCAGGAGCTACGCCACCTGCAGACGCAGGTGCCACACCACCGGCAGAAGATACATCTGGTAGTAACATTGAAAAGGACACGGAAACTTTTACAAAAGCATTAGATGATGTATATCGAGAAAGTATAGCATTAGGTGTAGAGACTGCATTAAAACCAGTAATTGCACAATTTGAACATAATAAAGATCAAAAAGAAGAAGCAAAACAAGCTATTTATACTACATTAGCTAATGCAGGTATAGAATATGTAGAACCTAGCACGACAGATCACACAAAAAACGATAAACCGGAACAAGATATACAAGATGTACCAACATCAGATATATCTGATCAAGCATAAACATTATGGCAAAAACAAACAAGTTACAAAACATCAAAGCCCTCGAGCAAATGCTTGACGGCACACATAAATTTCAAACCAAAAAAACAGTAGGATTTAGTGATGCTGATGCAACACAAAAACGCAATGAACATCATGAAATTGGTGATAAGTGGGAAACTGTAGACGCAAATGGAAACATAACCGTTGTAGAACAACACGATGGTTTTCGCACACGCAAGCCAAAAAATTCTGAAGTATTGAGCGAAGTTCGAGAAGAGTTAAGACTGTTTCCAAATTGTAAATCTACATGCACAGACGTAGATCCTAATCATTATTTAAATAAAAAAATGCGAGCAATACACGGTATGTGTTTTAACTGTGTAATTGACATGGAGCATGAATTAAAAAAACAAGGAAAATTTGAAGAATATGCTCGAAAGCGAATTGAAACCAATGCATTGGCTTGGTTAGAAAAAGCAGAGCAAGATGTAGAAATGCTTCGAGAAGCATACACAAAAGCATCTAAACTAGTTATCAACGGAAAAGGAGATACTGAGTCATGGGCAGCGCAAATGACTCCAGAAGAATTTGAAGAAAAAGTTACACAAGGATTCGAGTCTTACAAAAAAGACTTTTTAAATAAATTAAATAAACACGTTATAGGAGAAAAAAATGAAAATTTGGAACAAGATTAAATCATCAATATTATGGATCGGAGTTAGCATAATCGGAGTGCTAGGAATTATTGCCGCAATCGGAAAGCTGTTTACACGTAAGTCTACAGATAAAATTCAAGACAAAATTGACGACAACGAAAAAAAGATTGAAAGAGTCAAAGGCAAAGAAGATCAATTAAAAACACAAAAGCGTAAAGTTAAAAAAGAATTAACTGATTTAAAAGAAACGGTTAAAAAAACAAAAAACAAAAAACGTAAGCCTGCACCAAAAAAAGTCCCTGCAAAAAAGAAAAATACAAGTTCAGCAAAGAAAAATATTGTTTCTAAAACAAAAAGAAAAAAATGAAACAATTAATTTTTATATTACTATTTCCAATAACTATATTCGGACAAACAGTAACTGATACTTGTTTTACAGAACAACAAATACATGATATATCAGAAACATTAGACGAATTATATTATCAAGATTCAGTTAACAATGCGTTAATATCTCAACAAGAAGCAGTTATTGAAAAACAAGACGAATTATTACGACTAGATAGTTTACAGTTACAATACAAACAACAACAAATAGATTTGCTTGAAGAAAACATAGATTTATATGTCAAACAACAAAAAAAGTTACAACCTAAATGGTACAACAACAAAATTATTTGGTTTAGTAGCGGCATACTAACTACAGTATTAACTGGTAAATTGATAGTAGGAGCAATTAATTAATGGCAAATCCAAGCATAAAAGAAATCATTCAGCAGCAATATCAAATGTGTGCTGGAGACCCTGTATTCTTTATGCGACAATATTGTTACATACAACATCCAAAACGAGGTAAAATAAAATTTAATTTGTATGACTTTCAAGAAGATTCATTAACACAGTTACAAAACAATCGATACAGTGTTATATTGAAGTCTCGACAGTTAGGTATTTCAACCTTAGCAGCTGGATTTGCTTTGTGGAGCATGTTGTTTAACGAAGACTTTAACGTGTTGGTTATTGCAACTACACAAGAAGTAGCAAAAAACTTGGTTACTAAAGTTCGTGTAATGCACGACAATTTGCCAAGTTGGCTTAAAGGTACTATAGAAGCAGACAATAAATTATCTTTAAAATTTAAAAATGGTTCTCAAATAAAAGCCGTGTCAAGTGCAGGAACGGGAGCACGTTCAGAAGCGTTGTCATTATTAATAATTGACGAAGCTGCGTTTATTAGAAACATTGAAGAGATATGGATAGCATCGCAAGCAACACTATCAACTGGCGGTGGTGCAATAGTTTTATCTACTCCAAATGGTGTAGGTAATTGGTTTCATAAAACTTGGGTCGACGGAGAAACTAATGCACAAACACAATGGCACAACATTAAACTGCATTGGACAGTGCATCCAGAACGAGACAATGATTGGCGTCAAGAACAAACACAATTACTAGGCGAAAGGGGTGCAGCACAAGAGTGTGACTGTGATTTTGTAAGCTCTGGTCATACTGTAGTCGACGGTAAAGTTTTATTGGAATATGAAGAAAAATGTTGTGAACCTATAGAAAAACGAGGATATGACAATGCTTATTGGGTATGGGAATATCCAGACTATTCAAAAAATTACATAGTAGTAGCTGACGTCGCCCGGGGAGATAGTGCGGATTGGTCTGCATTTCACGTAATAGAAGTTGAAACGGTTACGCAAGTAGCAGAGTATAAAGGCAAACTTCCGCCTAAAGATTTTGGAAACATGTTAGTAACAGTTGCAACAGAATGGAACAATGCTTTACTTGCAATTGAAAATGCAAATATAGGTTGGGCTGCAATTCAGCCAGCATTAGACAGAAACTATGAAAATTTATTTTATACATATAAGGATGACGGATATGTAGATGTCGATGTTCAATTACAAAAAGGATATGACATGAAAGATAAATCTAAAATGGTTCCTGGAGTGTCCACAACAAGCAGAACACGTCCATTAATGATATCTGCATTAGAAATGTATATGCGTGAGAATACTCCTGTTATACGAAGTAAACGACTCATACAAGAGCTGTTTGTGTTTATATGGTTGAATGGTAAAGCACAATCACAAATAGGTTATAATGATGACCTTGTTATGAGTTTTTGTATTGGACTTTGGCTGCGAGACACATCTTTAAAATTAAGACAACAAGGAATTGATTTAAATAAACGAGCATTATCAGGTTTTCAAAAATCAGATAACGTTATTTATACAGGAAAAAACAAACCAAAAGATTTTGGATGGGATTGGAATAACGGTCAAAACGATGAAGGCTTGACTTGGTTGTTATAAATTTTACTTGGATCTTTAACGTCTTATATTTATAATAAAAGAAATACTATATGGCATCTTTAAGAAAACGTTTGCAAAATTTGTTTAGTACCAATGTTATCGTACGAACTTATGGTAAAAACAAATTAAAAGTTGTTGACACAAATCGTTTACAGTCTGTTGGAAACTTGGCTCAAACCAAATTAGCAGACCGATATACCAGACTTCATGGCTCGAATAAACACAAAGTAGGTGGCATTCATGGAGGCTATGACTCAAACTATTATATGCATCAAAATCGTATACAATTGTATACTGATTATGAAATGATGGACCGAGACCCCATTATACATTCTGCATTAGATATATACTCAGATGAGTCGACACTCGAAGATCAGTTCGGCGATATACTAACTATTAAAACCAATAACACTAAGATTCAAAAAATACTATACAATTTATATTATGACATTTTGAATATTGATTTTAATATGTGGGCATGGATTAGAAACATAACTAAGTATGGCGATTTCTTCTTGAAACTAGACATTGCAGATGAAATTGGAATCATTAATGCTCGACCATTTTCTAGTTATGAAATAGAGCGTTACGAAGAATATGATGAAGAGACTGGTGAATATAAAATTGAGTTTAAACATATTTCTGGGTATGATGAAAAGTATGAAGTATATGAAATGGCGCACTTTCGTTTGCTATCCGACTCAAACTTTTTACCATATGGTCGTTCTATGCTTGAAGGAGCAAGACAAGAATTTCAAAAATTAACAATGCTTGAAGATGCAATGCTTATTCACAGAATAATGCGAGCACCAGAAAAGCGTATATTCAAGGTAGACATTGGGAATATACCTCCCAATGAAGTTGATACATTTATGCAGCAAATTATCAACAAGATGAAAAAAATTCCTCACGTAGATCAAAAAACAGGTAACTACAATCTCAAGTTTAACATCAATAATATGCTTGAAGATTACTTTTTACCGGTGCGCGGAGGACAATCATCAACCACCATAGACACACTACCTGGTATGACATGGACCGGTACTGATGACATTGAGTATGTTAAAAATAAAATGATGGCTGCACTAAAGATACCAAAGCCATTTTTAGGATATGATGAAGGTGTTGAAGGCAAAACCACGTTGGCTTCAATGGATATTAGATTTGCTCGAACCATAGAAAGAATACAAAAAATAGTAATTTCAGAACTGTATAAAATAGGTGTTGTGCATCTAGCAACACAAGGCTATGAAGGAGAAGATCTAATAGGATTTGACTTATCATTAACTGCTCCGTCAATCATTTACGATCAACAAAAAGTTGCATTGATGAATGAAAAAATAAATTTAGCTAACACAATGAAAGACAGCAAATTAGTGTCAGATAAATACATATACGAGTTTATATTTAACATGTCCGAAGAACAATGGTTGCAGGAAAGAACCAATGTTATTGAAGATTTAAAATTAAGATTCCGTCAAAATCAAATTGAACAAGAGGGCAACGATCCTACTATAACTGGAGTGTCATATGGTACGCCACACGACTTGGCTTCATTACATATGAGTTCAGACGAAGTTGAAGAAAAAGACCCAGGCGGTCGACCTAAAGAGGGAATCAAATCAGGACAACATGCAAACGAATTTGGATGGGATCCAACTGGTAAGAAAACGTTGAAACAAGCGTTTGACCCTGAAAATCAGAAGACTGCTTTTCAGCCGGATCTTACTAAACGTAAACGGCCGATGACTGCAGAAGCTCAAAACGTTTTAAATTATTATAGAAAGCAAAAAGGACAAAAAATCATCACAGAAACTATGAATTCTTCTTCTGAAGATAGAGATTCAGGATCCATGTTAGATGAAAACAATCTTTTATCGTCTTAACTATATTTATTAATAAAGAAAACTACTGGCTGCAGTATGAAAAAACTAAAACATTCAAAATACAAGAATACCGGAATACTTTTCGAGATGCTTGTTAGAAAGTTAACTTCAGAAACAATGTCTTCTGATAAAACTGTAACTGTTGATATTATAAAAAAATATTTCGGCAAAAACACAGAGTTAGCAAAAGAACTTCAATTATATAATTCATTGATAAAAGAACAACACAAAACTGAGGCACGTGCTTTAGATTTTATCAGAACCATTAGAGAATCATATGCTCGTCTCAATCAAAGTGTTTTGAAACGGCAACGATACAATCTGGTAAAAGAAATATCTGAAAACTTTGTGTTTGAACGTGTTGCTAAAATACACATAAACAACTACAAAGCTTTAGCTTCAATATACATGTTGTTTGAATATAAAGACTCTGATAATCCTAAACGATTAATGGAATGTAAAAATGCAATACTGGAACACACGCTGTTAACAGAAAAGAAAGAGACGGCAAAACCTACGCTTGTTGAAGAATTTTCAAAACAAGAAAAAGCAACAAGATTGTTAACATATAAAATAATGATAGACAAATTCAACGACAAGTATTCAGTGCTTTCAGAATCACAGAAACAGTTGTTGAACAAATATATTACCAATGTTAATGACACAGAAGCATTGCGTGAATATGTTAGTGAAGTTATTCCTACGTTGAAAAC
>TARA_B100000963_G_scaffold340150_1_pt1 | contig 11531 bp, 9 predicted proteins | sample TARA_B100000963 | Tara Oceans TARA_B100000963 (sample SAMEA2622097) | marine metagenome | biome: marine biome (ENVO:00000447); feature: surface water layer (ENVO:00002042); material: "saline water (ENVO:00002010), including plankton (ENVO:xxxxxxxx)" | depth 5 m | reverse complement strand
ATATGATTACCGAAAGTGACCCTGAAAATAAAATCTCTTCTAACAATAATACTGTATTTTCATTACAACAAAAACTGTTTTCAAGATCTTTTTTAGGTCTCATTTTTATTAATCGTGAGAAAATAGAAGAAGATAAAATTGAGAATGATCAAGCAGATTTCAATCGTGTTTTAGGTATTGACTACAATTTACAATCAAAAGACAGTAAGTGGGTTGGAAAAATTTGGTATCATAAGTCATATGAATCAAGAAATTATAAAAATAATTTCTCGAATGGTATTTGGTTAAATTATAACTCAAGAAAAAATAACTTATTTATAAGTAGTAGACAAACAAGTGAGGAATTCAGTTCTGATCTAGGCTTTATAAGAAGAACCGGTATAAAATCACATTTTATTAAATATGGTCGCCGTCTATGGATAGATTCAAAAAAAATAAGGTCCATTGAGTTAAGTCAACAACTCTATTTCGTGGACACTCCAAATATGTCAAATTTAATTACAGATAGAAATTATGAAACGCAAGGTGTTATATCGTTTACCAATCAATCAAGATTTGAAATTACCTATAATAGAAGATATACTTTTTTGTTAGATGATTTTAACCCTATTGGAGGTGAAAATGTTGTTCCTATTCCTGCTAATAAAGGTTTTTTTTACAATGATTTCGAGATGCAATTCAATTCTAATTATACAAAAAATTATTACTTTAATTTGAAGACAACTTTAGGTCAATTCTATAGCGGTAATAGAGTTTCATTTAATAGTGAAATTACCTATCGTATTCAACCAAAGTTTAGTAGTAGTGTAAAGCTCAGATACGATGACATATACTTCCCATCAAATTACACCTATGGAAAATTATTTTTAATTGGACCTAAACTTGAATATACTTTTAATAAAAAACTTTTTTGGAATACATTTATTCAATACAGTTCTAGATCTGATAATTTAGGAATAAATTCAAGATTACAATGGCGGTTCGCGCCACTCTCAGATTTTTACATAGTTTACAATGATAATTATTTCACCTATAATAATTTAGTTCCAAGAGTACGAAGTGTAACTTTTAAACTAACTTATTGGTTAAATATTTAATTATGAGAAGATTTTTAAAATATTTTTTGTTATTTTTCTTTTTTAAATGTTCGAACGATTTAGACAAAAATTTGAATATTTCTGGTAGTATCAAAGGTTTAAGAAAAGGTAAACTGTATTTACAAAAGTACATAAATGACACAATATTAATAGATATTGATTCACTGAAGATTGAAGGCGTAGAAGATTTTGAATTCAATGATAGTTTAGATCAAGCACAATTTTATTTTCTAACACTAAAGAAAGATGAGTCAGACACTACAATGAATAAAATTCCATTTTTTGCTGAGAGTGGTGAAATTAAAATAAATACAAGATTAAATACATTTTTAAGTAGTGCTAGAATTGAAGGTTCTGATAACCAAATACTTTGGGAGGAATATTTAACTGTTATCAGAAAGTTTAACAACCAAAATATTGATCTTGTAAAAAAATATTTGGAGAAAAAAGGTGAATTTGATACTGACAAACGAAATCAATTATTTGAACGTAAGAGTAATTTAATTAATAGAAAAAAAACACTTTATTCTTTAAATTTTGCAATGAACAATTCAGGTAAGGAAATTTCTGCATATATAGGACTATATGAGTTAAACAATATTTCAAAAAAATATTTAGATAGTTTGTATTCGAGATTAGAGACCAAAATTAAAAACTCATTTTACGGAAATAAGCTTAAAAAAAAGTTAGAAAGCTTGAATTAATAGAATAACAAATGTTTTAATTAGAGGAGTGAACGTAGTTCTTAACTTTATTAAAAATAATTTTAAACCATTCCGTGTAAATATTAGAATTTTTATCTAAATCTTGTTCTAAGAATTTTAAATCCATCCATTTCCAGTCCTCTACCTCATCAATATTAACTTTGGGATCAACATCAGTATAACCAATTAAAACATGATCATACTCATGCTCAATTAAAGAGTTATTTAGGTAAGCTCTATATATAAAACTAAAAACCTCATTAATTTTAACAACTAATCCCATTTCCTCCATAAGACGCCTGTTAGCTGCTTCGATTGTACTTTCTCCGTCTCTTTGATGACTACAACAGGTATTTGTCCATAGACCAGGAGAGTGATATTTAAGCATTGACCTTTTTTGCATAAGAAGTGAGTTAGTTGAATTGAAAATAAAAACTGAGAATGCTCTATGTAAAACACCCTTTTTATGTGCTTCCATTTTAGGCATGAGTCCTAATTGAACATCGTCCTTGTCTACCAAAATGACTTTTTCTTCATCCATAAACCAAAGCTACAATTATCGAAACAAAACCTTAAAAAAGATTAAATATTAAAAAATACGAACTACCTGCAATCAAAAAAGGCTAGGGATGTAAACACACACCCCCAGCCCGTAAAAAATCGTGAGAAATATATTAATTCTTACCTTTAAATTCAACTCTTCTACTATTAGCGCGACCAACAGAAGTAGAATTATCTCCCTTTGGTTGTGTCTCGCCGTAAGCCTCAACTTCGAGTCGTGAAGAATCAATTCCCAACTCAATTAATTTAGATTTTACTGATTCAGCTCTTTTCTTAGAAAGAGTCATGTTATATTCTGAACCACCATCTTCTGAAGCATGTCCCTGGATTAATACAATTCCGTTTGGATTAGCCATCAGAATTTCTTTTACCTGTTCCACTGCGTTCAGTACTTTTGATCCCATAAGTGTATAACCATCAGCTGGAAAAAGTATATTGATTCCAGCAGTATTTAGGGCATTTAGGACTTCTTCCTTTACCTCAGGGCAACCATTATTGGTTCCAGCTTCATTAGGACATTCGTCATCTTTATCTGCTATACCGTCTCCATCTGAATCAGGACATCCATTAGTAGCTTCCGTCCCAGCTTGATCTGGGCATTCGTCATCGCTATCTTTAATTCCATCTCCGTCAGAGTCAGGACATCCACTTAATTCTGCAACACCTGCGGTATTAGGGCATTCATCATCTTTGTCGACAACACCATCTCCATCAGAATCAGGACATCCATTATTTTCAACAGACCCAGCTTCCTCAGGACAATCGTCTTCTCCGTCTTGAATACCATCGCCATCAGTATCGGGACAACCTTCAAATTCTTTTAAACCAGGAACATCAGGACATTTGTCTTTTTTGTCACTAACACCATCTTTGTCACTGTCACCACTTCCAAAACCATAACTAACACCAAGAGAAATGAGACTATAACTAACTTCTGGATTCTCATTAATTTTTGCAAACTGGAATTCCGCAAAAGCACCAAAATTTTCCCCTAATGCTAAGTCAAAACCAACAGCTCCAAAATTAGAATAATCTGTAAATTTTGAGAAACTTTCTGTTCCGTCTTTTAGAGAGGTAGTACCATAAACACCAGCCTTCAAATATGGGCTAAATGAATTATCTGTTGAAAATCCATATTTTAAACCGGCGTGAGTACTGTAAAAATCAAAATCCGAGCCTCCAGAGGCATCGTTTTTAATCTTTCCTAGGGATAATTGTCCGCCGATTGATAATCCTCCAAATATTCTTCTATAAAGCATCAATGATGGGGCTCCTATTGAACCAGATAAATCATTTGAAGATACAGTTGAGCCTCTTGTAACAATGTCATCTGAAATAGATGGCACAGTCAAACCAACACTTATTTTCCATGGATTAGAGGCATTTTGAGCAACAACTCCTGAAGTAGATAGGAGCAAAGATGCGATGAGTATTTTGTGTAATTTCATATTTTATAATTTGTTAACAAACTTTGTTTCATATGACAAGCATGCATTTCACCTGAAACTGCAGTAAATATACAATATTTGGGATATTTCTCAAAATCATTTGCATTAATTGAATTTTGGTGATAGTTTGCTCCTCTAATAAAACAGTTTTTAATTAATTTTCAATTAAAATTTATTTAAAAATAAATGAAGTGTTTTTCTTTTAGGAGTGACCCAGGGAGGATTCGAACCCCCAACCCTCAGAGCCGAAATCTGATATTCTATCCAGTTGAACTACTGGGCCAATTTAATAAAATTATTAAAATAAAATGTATTTGAGTTTAACCTGATAGTTTTTGTTTTACAATATCTGATATTTTCTTACCATCTGCTCTTCCCTTAATCTCATTTACTACAAGTCTAATAACTTTTCCCATATCTTTTAGTCCACTTGAATTTGATTCAATAATAACTCTTGTAACAATTGCTTCTATCTCTTTATTTGTTAATTGCTTTGGTAAATAGGTGGATATAATATCTGCCTGATCTTCTTCTTGTTTCGCCAAATCAAAACGATTCTGTTTGTTGTAAATTTTACTGCTCTCTCTTCTTTGTTTGATTAGCTTTTGAAGAATTTTTATTTCATCTTCATCAGATAATGAATTTTGTGAATGAATAGATGTTTGATGAACAATTAATGATGCTTTAATTGCTCTTAGGGATTCTAATTTTAATTTATTTTTGGATAAAATAGCTTTTTTTAGATCTAAATTAATTTTTTTAATTAGTGACACTTCTTAGTATTATTTAATCTACGTTATCATGAAGAAATGAATTATTTGATCTTAATTGAACCTCGTCATTTTTGTCTTTATCAAGTGTTAGAGGAGAATTTTTTTCATTTTCGATTTTTGGATCAATATTATATCCGAGCCTTTTGTACGCGGGTTGTTTATCCATCTCATTTATTCTTTTTATATTATTTTGGAATGAATAATTGAATTTTTTTAGTTCTTCCTTTGTAGAATTATTTGATTTTTTAATTGTTTCCTCAATTGAATTATCAAAAGGCGTTTCACTTTTGAGATCAACTTCAATTTTTTGCTCATTTAAATCATTAACATCCTCAGTTTTCTTAATTTTTATATTTAAATCGTCGGCATCAATATTTCCCAATTCTAAATTTCCACTTTGATTATCTATTTTAGAATTGTCATCATTATTGTCTGTTAGTGAATTAAAATCATCCTTTATTAAATTTTCATCAGCTTCTGTTTCAGAATTATGATCTTTTTCTATTTGAGAATTAACAATAAGATTTTCACTCTCATTGTTTTCGAAGTTGTTAAACTCGATTTCATCTCCAATTTTAGATTTATTTATTCCAGTTTCTTTTGGATCATCTAAATTTTCGTTAAAATCAAATTTTATTTGTGAAGAGTCAAGCTCATTTATTTCTCCAAAATCAATAATTTCTTTCGATTCTAATGGTTCATTTTCATCAATAAAATTTTCATTTTTAAAATCATTTTCATTCGTATTTGGTAAAACTTGAGAAGATATTGTTTCTATATTTTTGATATTATTATCTGTTCTAATTAGAATATTTTTGTCATAAAATTTTGAGGTTTGCAGAAAATTTAATTTTTCACTTTTATCTGTATTTTTACTAGATGAAAAATTATTGAGCTCTCTACTAGGATTTAAATTTTCTTCTTTATTTGTTTTATTGTGATTTGTTAGATCTTGACTAAATAATTGGTCCTCTTCTAAAGTATGGATAATTTTCTTGGCCTCGATATTTACTATTTCGTGTTGTTGATCGGAATTAAAGCCAGTTGCAATAATGGTCACTGAAATTTCTTGTTTAAGGTTTTTATCTTCACCAATACCCATAATTATATTTGTATTATTTCCAGCCTGCGATTGTATAAAATCATTGATTTCTCCAATTTCATCTATCGTGATTTCGTCTTCGCCAGAAACTATTAATAATAAAACATTTTTACAACCTTCAATTTTATTGTCATTGAGTAATGGTGAATCTAATGCTTTTATAACCGATTCCTCAGCCCTATTGGGGCCCTCAGCAACTGCAGAACCCATAATAGCAGTTCCACTGTTGCTTAAAACTGTTTTGGCATCTTTCAAATCAATATTTTGTCTGTAATGATGGGTAATCACTTCTGCTATTCCTCTAGCTGCAGTTGCAAGCACCTCATCAGCTTTAGCAAATCCAGATTTGAAACCTAAATTACCATAAACCTCTCTCAACTTGTTGTTATTGATAACTATCAAAGAATCAACGTTTTCTCTTAGAAACTCAATTCCAGTTTGTGCCTGCTCAGACCTCATCTTTCCCTCAAATTGAAAAGGAATAGTAACGATACCTACTGTCAAAATGTCAAGTTGTTTTGACATTTGAGCAATTATAGGAGCTGCGCCAGTTCCCGTTCCACCTCCCATCCCTGCGGTAATAAAAACCATTTTTGTTTGATTACTTAAAAGTGAAATTAATTCTTCCTCACTTTCTTTAGCTGCAAGGCTACCAATTTCTGGATTTGCCCCTGCTCCAAGGCCTTCAGTTAAGGACACTCCTAATTGAATTTTAATGGGTACTGGACTTTTTTCTAATGCTTGAGAATCGGTGTTACAAACAACAAAATCTACTCCTGCAATTCCCTGTTTAAACATGTAATTAATTGCGTTTCCTCCACCTCCACCAACTCCAATAACTTTTATTACATTACTCCTATTCTTGGGTAAATCGAAGTTGAAATTGTCATCAATATTTTCTTTTAATTCACTCATATTTTAAAGGTTATGCTTTATCTAAAAATTCTTTAAACTTTTCAGTCCATCTTTCAAAAATTGAATTTCTTTTTACATTTTCAGAGTTAGATAAATTCTCTGTAAGTGATTCCTGAATATCCTCTGAATCATGTTCGGAATTAAGTTCATTAGTATCATAGTTTTCTTTTAGAGCAGTCATTAAAAGACCAACAGCTGTAGAAAAAATCGGACTTGTTTGATCATCTTCAGAATCACCTGCGAGATGTTCATTCGGAAAACCTATTCTTGTATCCATCCCAGTTATATACTCAACTAATTGTTTCAAATGTTTAAGTTGGCTTCCACCACCGGTGATTACTATGCCTGCAATCAATTTTTTCTTTTGTTCATCATGACCGTAATTTTTAATTTCTAAAAAAACCTGTTCAATTATCTCAACTATTCTAGCATTTATGATTTTAGACAATGTTTTCAGTGAAATCTCTTTTGGTTCATGACCTCTTAATCCAGGAATTGAAACAATTTCCGTCTCTTTGTTTTCTCCTGGCCAAGCTGAACCAAATTTAACCTTCAAAAGTTCAGCTTGCTTTTGAATTATTGAACATCCTTCTTTAATGTCGTCAGTTACTACGTTACCTCCAAACGGAATTACTGACGTGTGCCTTATTATTCCATCTTTAAAAATTGCAAGATCTGTAGTCCCTCCTCCAATATCAACTAAAGCAACTCCTGCTTCTTTTTCTTCTTCACTTAAAACCGCGTCCGATGATGCTATTGGTTCCAAAGTAATTTTTTCCATTTTTAAATCCGCACTTTTTATGCATCTACCAATATTTTTTATTGAAGAAACTTGACCTACAACAACATGAAAATTGGCCTCTAGACGCCCTCCATACATTCCTATGGGCTCCTTAATTTCAGACTGACCGTCAACCTTAAATTCCTGAGGCAAAACGTGTATTATTTCTTCACCAGGAAGCATTACAAGTTTGTAAACTTGGTTAATTAGTTTTTCTACATCAATTTCATTTATAACTTCTTCAGGATTTTTTCTTGTTATATAATCACTATGTTGAATACTTCTTATGTGCTGGCCTGCTATACCAACAACAACATTTTTAATTTCAGTTGAAGATTTTAATTCAGCTTCATTTACTGCCTCTTGAATTGATTGAATTGTCTGGGTTATATTATTAACAACCCCTCTATGAACGCCTAAGCTCTTGGATTTTCCAATTCCAATAATTTCAACCTTATTAAATTTATTTTTCTGACCTACCATCGCAACAATTTTTGTAGTTCCAATATCTAAACCAACAGCAAATTGTTTATTTTTAGTTTTTTCCATATTCTAAAACTATTTGTTCATCAAATGTTAAGTTAACTTTGTCAATTTCAAAAAATTCTTTGTTTTCTAAATAACTATATAAATATTTAAGTTTTTTAAACTTTTGTTCGTGCTTTTGGTTTTTCCCCCATATAACTTTAAATGGAAATGAACGAAGGCCGAGAACATATTTATTATTTGAATTTTTCAAATCAATTATTTCCAATTTAGATAATGAATCATTTTTTATTTTTTTTGTAAAATCCACTAGATCCATTAAAATTTTATCTACTTTTCCGTAAAATATAGGTACTCGAGCTGAATATTTTTTGGATAAAGGTACTTTATATCCAAAATCGTCAATATAAAAATCTTCACCATTATTAATTATTCTGATGATAGGCTTTCTTTCATCTAATTTTATATTTAAAAAACCTTGTGGTGTTCTAAATACTTCAGCGCTAGCTATCATTGGATTAGATTTAAGTAAATCTTCAACTTCTTTCAAATCTACCATATCTTCTTTTAGAAAATACGTGGTGTCCTTCCTTTGTATTAACAATTTATTAACCATTTGATGGTCTATAAACTTTGGACTTTCATTTTTAAATTCTATGTTTATTTTAAGGATTTCCTTTCTTGAATTTCTTTTTTGGGAGAAAATTACTATTAATACTAAAAATATTAAAAATGAGAAAAAATAAACTTTACTATATCTCATAACAATTTTAATCTTTTTTTAATTTTTTCAACTTCAAGACCAATGTCGCCAGCACCCAAAATAACTTTTACCTTCTCTGGTAAATTACTTACAATTGATAATAGGTTCTCCCTTTTCACTAATTCAACAACATTTTTTGATTTTATTTTTCTTAGTAAAACTGAAGACTTGATTCCATGGATTGGTAACTCTCTTGCAGGATAAATTGGTAACAATATCACACGATCAAATTTGCTTAAAACCTGAGCAAACTCATTCATAAAATCTTTGGTCCTGGAATAAAGGTGTGGTTGAAATATTACGCATTTTTCCTCATTTGGGAAAAGATCTTTTAATGCACTCCAAATGGCCTTTATTTCATTTGGATGATGTGCATAATCATCAATTATTATATTTTTTTTTGAATTTAAAATAAGTTGGAATCTTCTTTTTATACCTTTAAAACTTGAAAGAGCTTTACATAATTTTTTTTCATTTATTCCAACTTGACTTGAAATAGCAAAAGCTCCTATAGCGTTTAACAAGTTATGAAGCCCAAGCTGACTAAAAAAAACTGATTTATATGTATTTGATGGTGTTTTTAAATCAAAGTAATATCCTTTGTTTGAAAAGCTTATATTATGTGCAGAATAATCGGCTTCGTTATTTAAACTGTATGTGATTCCTTTAATTCCCACGTCTTTACTAACCACAACTTTACTAGCAATTTTTTTTATAAATTGTCCAAAAGACTTCTTAACTTCACCAAAATTTCCATAAATATCCAAATGATCAGAATCTATTGAGGTTATAAGTCCCATTTTGGGGGATAAATTCAAAAATGATCTGTCGTATTCATCTGCCTCTACTATTGCATATCTATCCCCTTCAATTATAACATTTGAGTTAAATTCATTTAAAACACCTCCAACAAAGGCTGTAAAGGATTGTTTTGTTTTGAAAAAAAGATGGGTGACTATCGCAGCTGTAGTAGTTTTCCCGTGTGTGCCAGCAATTGCAATTGTTTGAAAATTTTTAGTTAAAAATCCTAAAAATTCTGCCCTTTTATAAATTGGATTACCTTGATTTATAAAAAAATTTAGTTGTTTATTTTTTTTTGAAATTGCTGGAGTAAAAATTATAATTACACTTACTTTTTTAAATAGTACAGGTATGTTTTTTAATTCATCATTATAATTAATTTGTGCTCCACTTTTTTCTAGATTTTTAGTAATATTTGTTTTTGTTAAATCATATCCACCAACTTTAAAATTTTTAGATATTAGATATTTAGCTATTGATGACATCCCAATTCCTCCAATCCCAATAAAATAATATGTACCTCCTTTATCCATTTACTAAAATTTTATTAATTAGAGATACTATTTCTTTAACCGCGTTAGGTCTAGCGAGTTTACGAATAGTTGTTGAAAGCTTTGTTCTAATTTCCTTAGATTCGAGAAGTTTTTGAAGGTGTAACAACAACTCATCATTGACTTTTTCTTCTTCAATCATAATAGCTGCTTTTCTATCAAGAAGATATTTTGCATTATAAAATTGATGATTTTCAGATACATTAGGTGATGGAACTAAAATCGATGGCTTTCCAACTATACATAGTTCAGAAATAGTTAGAGCCCCAGCCCTTGAAATGACTACATCGCATTCTTCATAAAACTTTTCAATTTGTTCTAGGAAAGGGAAGATTTTAACAAACTTGTTTTCAAAAGTCTTATATCTTTCGTAATAATTTGTTCCACATTGCCATATCACGTTGATTTTATTTTTGCTAAAGAAAAATATGCTATCAGAAATAACCTCGTTTATTTTTTTAGAACCCAAGCTACCCCCTAAAACGAGGAGGTTTAAATTATTTTTTTTAAAAGAGGAGGTTTTTTTATTTTTTTTTGTTTTTAAATTAGATGTAAGTAACGATTTTCTAACTGGATTCCCTGTTAATATAATTTTTTTTGATGGAAAAAAACCTTCCATGTTCTCATAGGCAACAGCAATAATTGTTGCAAAACGAGATAATATTTTATTGCTAATACCGGGTAAATAATTTTGTTCTTGAATAACAATCTTTATTTTGAAAATTGAGCCAACAATTAAGATAGGTAGACTCGCATATCCTCCTGTACCAATCATAAGATTTGGTCTAAATTTTACGCATATTAATAAAGCTTGAAAAAAGCTGACAAATATTTTAAACGGTAGAAAGAGGTTTTTCAACCATTTTTTTCTGTTAAGACCTGAAATCCATAACCCTTTTATTTTAAACCCTGCTTGTGGAACTTTCTTCATTTCCATGTTTCCAATTGCACCAACAAACAATATTTGGTTTAAAGGGTTACTTTTTTTTAAATGGTTTCCAATAGCAATCCCTGGATAAATATGTCCTCCAGTACCCCCTCCAGATATTATTATATTATTTTTCATCACCTAATATGAGTAATGGATTTGAAACAAATTTTTCGTGCTTCATTTTCTCTTGTTTGAATCTTTCTTGACTGACACTTAAAATTATGCCAAAAGATATACATGTTACCCATGCTGCAGATCCACCACTACTGAGTAACGGAAGTGTTTGTCCTGTAACTGGAAAAATATTAAGCGCAACGCCTATGTTTATAAATGCTTGAATAATAATTGGTAAACCAGCTCCAATAATTAATAATTTACCATACACAGAGCTTTCGTGATGAAGAATAACTGTTATTCTAAAGAGTATTAATAAAAAAATCAATATTACCATTATTCCCCCAATTAATCCATATTCTTCAACAATAATAGCATATATGAAGTCTGAGGTGCTTTGAGGTAAAAAGTTTTTCATTATACTTTTACCGACACCCAAACCAGTTATTCCTCCCGTGGCAATCGCAATTTTTGCTCTTTCAATTTGATAATTTCCATCCTTAC
>TARA_B100000963_G_scaffold255764_1_pt1 | contig 11531 bp, 14 predicted proteins | sample TARA_B100000963 | Tara Oceans TARA_B100000963 (sample SAMEA2622097) | marine metagenome | biome: marine biome (ENVO:00000447); feature: surface water layer (ENVO:00002042); material: "saline water (ENVO:00002010), including plankton (ENVO:xxxxxxxx)" | depth 5 m | reverse complement strand
TTGTTTCGTTCTTCATATTTTTGTCCTCCTTACCCGTAGCCGGGTGTATTACTCCCACTGATGGCGGCATATTTAATTCTAGTGCCGGTCAAAATCAAAAAATAGCCATAAAAACGGACGACTGCGCGAAAGTGTTAACTTTCCGAGGGGCCGTCCGAGTGGTGCAAACCGTTTGTATTTATCCAAAAAATAACATCGGTTGAGGAAAAAAGAGGTGAACGGGTGAGAGTAAAGCAGAGGGGATGGGATGCACTCAACAGAACTCAAACAGCCCGTTCGTATCCAGCCAAGCACTCACAGTTTATATTCGTCACGGCCGAGAATCAAAAAAACCTGCCTTTATGCCTGAAATATCAGGTTTTTTGTGATTATTCGACGGTTAGGATTTCTGGGCCGCCATCGGTAACATACACTGTGTGTTCAAATTGACAAATATTACCGCCATCCGCACACGCTAAAACATGGTAAGTTTCCAAAAATCGAATACTGATTAATTTCTTGACCAGGGCATTCCATTTACTTTGTCGACTTGCCTCATCAGCCTCGGGAAACGGCTTTTCTAACATCGGATAGGCCCAGCGCTCAGCAAATGGTAGCGTCGAATAACGTTCCTCTAAATTCCTCGCTAATTGTGCGCCAAGTGGCTTTAGTTGACCCTTTGATCGGGCCTTCCGTGACGTAGTATTACCAGTCAATCGATAAATATTGGATGAATTTGGTTTGCCCAGATTCTTAATCATCCCGCTTTTCCCTGTAGTATTGAACGGCTCGATTGCATAAACACCACCTTCCTCAACTACGCCTTTAAAACCACGATTATCAGGTCCGCAAGCATATGACGGAACGGATACGCCGGCATGTAAGTCCCATGGTTTGAGTTGATGGCCACATAGGTTCCGGATTGGATAAAACCCCGCATCAAGCGTTGGCTGTGCTGCTGCGGCACCGACTTTATACCATGGCGTGCCGGGATGTAACATTTCTATCGCTGCATCTCGCGCTTCCTTTGCCGCTTTGATTTGCTCCGTGTGATTATTGGTATTGCCAACCTCAATAGTAAGCGCATTATCTCCAATATGACCCTTGATGTGTACGCCATAGTCAATTTTGACACAATCACCTTTTTGCAGCGTCATCTCGCCATCCCATTCTTCAACTGGTGACACATTGTGATTTGTGGTAAAGTGGGCGGCAATGTCATTTACAGCAATTGTGCCCGGGAATGCAGGTTTGCCACCGTGACGATGAATATATCTCTCAGCAGCCTCGATCGTATCATGTAGTGCCGCACCTGGGACAATTTTCTCTTTCATCGCTTCTAGAGTACGCCGAGCAACATGGCCAGCATCCTTCCAATACTTCAGCGATAATTCATCATCCATGTTTCCACGCCGTTGCGAGGTATTACGCCCTCTCTCATAATGGTTGCCGTGTATACACTAGGGTCACTACTAGATTTCTCAATGGATATGATGGTGCTTGGGCTCCCTCCCGGACACTTGCCTGATACAACACAATGATTCTCTAAACCCAAAATTTTTGCTGCTTGGTTCGTATCGTAAACAGGCTCTACTCCGCTGTGATTAGCACTTGTGGCGGTTATCGGACCAACGGTTTTGACTAACTCAATAGCGCGCTTATCTGCTAAGACTCTGACTGCGACTCTGTGTCCACCAAGTCTTTGATCGAGTTCTTGCTTTGCATCGAGTATCAGGGTTAAACTACCTTGAGGAAAATATTCTAACATGTCTCTAGCAAGTTGCGGAACTTCAACTAGCTGTTCGGCTTGTGCAATGTCGGCTACCCCTAAACTTACCGGCTGATTTTTTGGTCGCTGCTTTAATTGGAATAAATTATCTAGAGCTGTTTTATTTGGCAAGCAACCCAAGCCAGGCAATGTTGTGGTAGGATAAACTACTACACCATGGTTGACAAGATTGTCAATTAATTCCTCACTAATCAGTGGCATAAATACTCCTCAAGAGTTTATAGTCCACTTTTCCACATGCAACTTAGCCACCTGAGCAGCAAGCACTTTATCTTCGGTCTTGACAAGTAATTTTCCACTCGGATATAACGTAAGGTCACACGGCCCTGAAAATGTCCAGCACAAACGATTTTGAATTCCAACCGTGTAACCCGCATCGATTATGCAAGCGCCAACCAGGTCTAAATCAATCGCGTCAATACCATCTGGAACAATTTGCCATGCTGCTCTATTACCACATAACTCCATTACAAAACCGTCAGACATTATATCACCTCACATTGGGGGCCTAGTGGGTTTTTTCGATTTAGGCGGGCCGGATGGTGGGCCAGTTGGTGGTTTACTGGGCGGTCCAGATGGTGGACCAGTCGGAGGTCCAGTTGGCGGTTTACTCGGAGGCCCGGATGGAGGCCCAGATGGTGGACCGGTCGGAGGTCCAGTCGGCGGTTTACTCGGTGGCCCAGATGGTGGAGCAGTTGGTGGTTTACTCGGTGGCCCGGATGGCGGGCTAGATGGTGGAGCGGTTGGTGGTTTACTCGGTGGCCCAGAAGGTGGGCCAGTTGGAGGCTGAGTCGGAGGAGAACTATGGTGAGTCTCAAGATCAGAGGAGGTCTCTTCATGGGTTTTGTCAGGGCCCCCAGGAGGGAGCGGCGGGGGAGTTGCAGCGACTACCATTTCAGTATTAGGCGTCGACTGATTCTCGCCAACTTGTTTTGAAAATGCTAACAGGTCTGCTACAGGCTCAGTTTTATGTTCCACACCAGTGGATTCAGTTGGTGTCGGAGTAGGCGCTGACAACAGCGGGTTTGAAGATTGTTGCCAGGGCGGGGTTCTAGGAGCGTCACCTTCAACGGGGTCATTTGCCGGTGCAGTTCCAACAGTTATCGCAGTAGTGCCGCCCGCAGAATTCTCACCAAAGTATGAGGTCATTTTAATAGTTGAAGCGTCTATTACTCCGCGCTCTTCAACTTTCCCAAAATCGCCTAAATCACTGGTAAAGGCATCGGTAAACATACCGCTGCCAACCGCATTGTTGTAGATTCTGCCCTTTTCAATTTGATAAGTAAAGTCATGGGCGTATGGGCCCAAATCCATATCGATACTAGGGGACCTTAACATGAAGGTCCATTCGCCATTAACCAGCGGAAACTCGAAAGTAAACTTACGAGTTAATCCTGGTCCCAATGAACTAATGCCTTGATTTGCTGCTACCTTTTTGTTATCGCTTGTTTGGATGAAGATGTCTAGGCTGCCAATTGGCATTACTGCCTCATTGGAAATTTCTATGGTGACTTGGATAATGTCCTCATCGTCATCATCGATTTCTAGTGATGCAGACATCAGACGACATTCAAGTGGATTGGCACGAGTTACATGTTCTTCGCTCATTCTAACCCTTCCACCCTTACTGAACAATCGGTAATACTTGAAATAGATGGGTTATCGTTCTCTACCTTAATTTGGTTCGTGTCTCGACGGGTAGCGACCAGTCAACAGCTGCCACAGTGTGATTCTTTTTGTCGATTGCCGTTCGATACTCTGCTTCCTTTGAGCGCGCATTAAATGCATCTCTTAAACCGAACCACAAAGGTCCAATCAGCGGTAAAAGGTAGACTAGTTTCCCCACTGCTCTTGTGCCCCAGTGATGCTGTTCTAAGACGGTACCATTATCGTGGACGATAGCAATTCTGAACGCTCTTTGGCCCAGTGAGCGGCCATATACTCGGCCGGTGTATTTCCAGTATAGCCAGTGTGCAGTTAGCAAAATCGCCCAATTTGAGGCAAAGAACAGGATATACTCTGCACCGCCAGTTAACAACGCAAAGTTAAGCAAGTTGAGCGTTAGCTGGCCGTTGGTAAAAAAAGTCAGAATAATTGAGATCAACAATACATCAAGCATGAATGCAGCAATACGCTTCCATATCGGAGCGATGAGCATCCCTTCCGGAGCGGTAGCCAAGACTGCTTGCGCTAAGGTGCCGCCACCTTGATGCGTACTAACAGGACTTTCCGCCATATTGACGGCTCAATGGCTTAGTTTGTCAATCTACGCATTAGTCCTGTGATAAGTGCCAAGCGAATAAATTACGTTCTTCCACCCACTCAAGCCAAGAGTTCCAAGTTTTATCATGCCGCAGTGTGTTTGGCTGACCAATTATTACTAGGCCACGTTTTGCTCTTGTGAGGGCGACATTTAATCGTCTTCTATCACTAAGAAACCCTACCTCTCCATTGTCATTTGCCCGTACGGTTGAAAATATAATCACCTCTTTTTCTCTACCTTGATATCCGTCTACACTTTTTATTTCAAGACCGTAATAAGGCTCTCCTAGGTCACGACCCCCGGCCTGTTGGAATAAATCCGCAAGCACCCTTACTTGCCCGTTGTATGGAGTGATTATACCAATATCTCCGGTTGTTAAATCGCCAGCAGCAAGTAGATTTTTTACTACGGATAGGACTTTTGCTGCCTCGGCATAATTCGATCGGCTACTGCCGTCCTCATCAGGTAGTTCGACTCCCTCAGTGGGGATAAATGCCAATGGATTATCCCAATCTGGCCACAATAAGCCGCCAGGAGTTGGTCTGTCACTTGCGGCACAACCGTCTTCGAGTTTATTATCATAAAATCTAGCGCTAGGAAATTCTCTGATAACAGGATGCATGCGATACTGAGTCGTCAACATGTGGGCAGGAATGCCGCACTTATTCAACCGCTCAAACAAAGACTGACCCAACCCGCCTTGCTCTGCTTGTTCACTGATGACCGTCGGTGGCAATTGTTTGTGGTCGCCAACTAGGATTAATTGTCGGCATCCTCGGTTTATTGGCACCAAGGCGCTGGGCTCGCTTGCCTGGGTTGCCTCGTCAATCAATACAATCGGAAATTTCCGCTCTCCAAGGATGTGATGTCCTGCCCCAATTGTGGTCGCACAGACAACCTCTGCACTATCGAGTAATGACGCAATCACCCGGTCTTCTAAGCGTCTCATATCCTTAAAATTATTTTTAATGTCTTTGTGAGCGAGACCTCTTTCCTTGCCTTTGAGCGAACTCAAGTTTTTCCTTAACTCATCATTTTCTGATTTGATGTAGTCAATTTCGTCTTGCAAAGGGTGTTGGTCTGCTAGTGCGTCCAGAGTGCTGTTTCTCAAACTCTCTCGAACTTTAACGGGTTTGCCGATTCTTACAGCATTGACGCCGATGTCAACCAAACCCTCGAGTAAGTTATCCACCGCAACATTTGATTCAGCACAGGCAAGGATTGGGCCACAACCCAACTCAACAAGCTGTTTGAGTAAGTGAATTGCAGTGTAGGTTTTACCAGTTCCGGGCGGCCCCTGAATCAAACTGAGTCTCGACTTGATTGCTTGTTCAATTGCCGCACGTTGAGAGTCATTTAATTGTGGACTAATTTGCAGTCTTGCAGCATTTGTTATGCCAGATATTTCTGGTTTACGCTCAGCAGAGGCTTGGGGGTCGTGTAGTGACCCTAAAATCAGGTCTCGTAGTGGTGTGCCACCACTAGATTCAGTGCTGTGAAATGCAATCAACGCTTCATGCATACGATCATGAGCAATACGATTTGCTCCTTTGTCAATCCTCCATCGCCCTTTTTTCAAATCCTTCGGTTTCTCATTTACCACCACTCTAATTCTTGTTGGGCCTCGGTCTAGAACAATGCCCTCATAGATTTTTTCACCCCATGGTTTTGTTCGTGAGATTAATACGATGTCGCCATGAGCAAATCTATGCTGGGGCATTCTGGAACGGTCAGTTTGTTCGAACACTATTATTGGGTCGCCATAAAATCTGCCCTGACTACGACTAGTGAGGTCAAACAATGCTAATCCAGCGCTAACCAGTTGCTGCTTGTTCCATTTTTTCCAGCGTTCTTCTACCATAGCGGTTTCATCATCTAACTCAATTTTGATTAATTTAGTAAACCGTGAAAAGTGTTCTTGGCCTCGTTTCCATGCGACGGGTATCGTTGCATCGAGATCGACCTTATCTGGGTTTATTTTTGGCACCGAACTGTCGAGCCTTCTAACCGATCCCTTCTTTGCCATGGTTTAACCAATCTCGCTCATCAAATGATAGTATTGATACAAATGAATTATTATACAACCGAGAAACCCTATCACTTAAACACTCAATCAATCGCCAGTAAGCCGGTGGGTAACATGTTTGGACGGCGGAAGAAGTCATCCTCTGGAGCGCAGAACACCTGTCCTTATTGTAACACGCCGAATGAAATTGATGCTAAGCAATGTAAACTATGTTACTATGAATTAACAGTATCCGCAAGAGAGCAACCAATGGCCACCCCGTCTACTGCTGCATCAGAAATTATGACTACCCTGCTCGATAGTGATTTGACAGATGAGATTGAGGAAGATTATGCCGTAGAGGCAGTATTGTCTCTAGACGAAGTGACTGTCGAAATAGATCAATTTGACCCCAGTTCGGCAACAGAAGACACTAAGTTTGACTTCATCTCAAGTACAGGGCCAACACTCTCAGACGTGCAAGATTATTCGGCTCCTGTAGAAGTGGAACTATCACCTGAGGATGCACCACAGCGTGATGTGGAATTTCAGGTTCCAAGTGCTAATCCACTTGATGAGGTAGCAGAACCGGTCCATACCGGTCAAGGTTCCCTGTTCATTGATAGTGGTGAAACTGACGATGATTACACAGGTTCAGTAGGGCCTGCTGAGAGCGGCATTATGGAACCTGAACTAATCTCTGACGCACCAGAGCCAAACCAAGTACCTATCTCAGCGGCAATCTCTCAACCTATATTGAATGATACCCCAGATTTGCCGGATATCTTCGACAATGTAAAATCACCTTCAGCAGCGCCTGATGAAACCCCCGCCGTTCCTGAAATCCCTAATGATGTCACATCTTCAGTTACTCATGACACACCCGAAGTTCCCGACATACCTTCGTCAAATACCAATAGTGCACCAAAGCACAAGCCCGCACCATCGCCAGCGCCAACACCGCAATTTAACGGTAGAGTCTGGCCTTGGCCAGCCAAGCAGGCTTGGGACGAACGCCGAGTTTATCGTGAGGTTGTTGCAATATTGGAATTGGTAAAAACAGGTAAACTAGCACAAACAGCACAGCAATTGGACAACCTGGGGCCGCATTTAGATGGCAACCTTGACATGTTAGCGCATATTGGAACAATTATGCGCTACCTAGGCCGAGAAGAGCATTTACAATGGATGCTAGCGATGGCCAAGACAACCTACCCTAATGACCCCAATGTTGCAAAGGCATTAACTCACCTTACTTGAGGTATAATTATGACACTAACACCTGAGCTAAAAGTTGGACGAGAGTTCACTCTTGAACCCGTCAACAAGTTGGCTCTCAAGCCAATACTAAACGCATTTAATGAAGACCCTGAATCGGCGTATGCAGCATTACCTTGGTTGGACAAGAATAAAGAAATTCGCCAGCAGATACGTGATATGCTGTTTGATGTAGAGGCTCAAGAAAACCTCGACGAGATTCACTTTTGGTCGATAATTGATGAACAAACACGGGATTTTATTGGCCTAATTGGACTGGGTGACGAGTTACAGTTGCTGCATTCAAATTACAATCTCGGGTACTGGGTAAGAAGCAAATATCGCCGTCAGGGCATTACTATTCGATGTGTTAACACTATACTCCAATGGTTATCATCTCGAGACAAATTCTTCCGCATCGAAATTACCGTTCACCCTCACAACGATGCTGGTCTGGCGACTGCAGCCTCGGTTTGCCAGGGTTGGGATGGCGAGGTAGTCGAGGAATTCATTGGTATTGAGATTGGTAATAGAACGGTCCCTCATCGGATTCATATTATCGACATCAATCGAGGTGGCGACAGTTGACGGTAACCTGGCTGACAGTTGACTGCGATGACATAAGGCACATACCCAAACATCAGGGACACCCCACGCGTTCGAAGACCCCCATTGCGTCCAATGACTTATCAGCAAAATTTAGAGCCGGGTTGAGCGGTTTTCAAACTTGGTTAGCCTCTCACGACAAACCTGTTACATTGTTTGTGATTGCTGATCTTTTGGAAAACAGAGAATTTTGCGATTGGCTGAATGATATGATGATGCACAATCAAAGTCGAATAACTATTGGCTGCCACGGACTTAATCACAAATCATGGTCAGCGTGGCCAGAGGATTCCTCATTGTTCCGAGAATCTATCACTCAAGCAACCTCGACGATAGCAAAATTTGCTAAAACGCTGTATCGCCCCTGGTTTCGCGCTCCAGCCGGCTACATGGCTCCATGGATGGTAAAGCCACTAGTCCAGTGTGGCATTACTGTCGATTCCTCGATTAATGATTCTCTACTCACTAGAACAAAATCTGGTAGAGGCAATTCATGGCAGCAAGTACGCGAGGTATGTGACCAAGAAAATTTGATTCAGCGAGAGTGGTTGACTAAATGGAACATGCCGATTAATGGCCCTGCGCTATCCATGTTCCCATTATCAATTCTCGCTAAACGGGCTTGGAAAAAACTCCCAGAGGTAATTCAGGCCGAACAACTTACGCAAATAATTGAAGACAAACACGCCCCAGTTACCACAGTCTATTGGCATATTTTGGACCACGCTAGACAACGAGGAAGTTGGCGACCACCAATACCCAACTCTATACTGAATCACTAAAAACCGTCAATTTAACCGGCGTTCATGTTCAGTCGACTTAACTTGAATAAACCACAAACTTGGCATCTAGCCCTTTCTTCTAAACACTCAACTATTCTAGAGCGAGCGATTTCGATATCATTTTTTGCCGGATTGACTGCCCTTTGTGCGCAAGTTGCATTTTCAGTACCGTGGACGCCAGTTCCATATACACTCCAAACTTTTGCAGTACTCGGTACTGGTGTTTACCTAAGGCGTAACGACGCCTTCCTATCTGGGGGCCTCTACCTGCTTGTTGGCGCCCTAGGTGCTCCGGTGTTTGCTGAGGGCGGCGACCAATTGTTTGACAACGGGAAACTAATAGCTAGTGGTGGATATCTACTGGCGTTTCCGTTCGCCTCAGCTCTGGTGGCAGAGGGATTTGACCGGTCAAGAAAGGCTGGCGTTACCGACTTGAAAGCGCAATTGATTTGCTGGTATATCGCAATGATTCCTGTTTATGTGTTTGGCACATTGTGGCTTGCAGAGTCATATTCAGTCGACTTTGCTCAAGCATTTGAGTGGGGTGTAAAACCGTTTTTGGTTTGGGATTTTGTAAAAATATGGGCCATGGTTTTGGTTACGGCTAAATTTTGGTCATATGAACTGCCCGAGTCAGATGATTGAATCGCTGTGATTATTTTAGCGGTTTGATGCCAAATAAAAATCTAGTTACGGATGTTCTTCTCAGCACTTCAAATAACAACCAGCATGTTGCAGCCACGAAAATACAACCAAAAATCACTGCTGGGTAATCAGTCAAGCCGATTTCTCCAGCAATTGCTAGGCCAGCGAAGGTCAGCGGCATGTGGACGATGTAAAATGGATACACTCCTTGGTTGAGATAAGCCAATCTCATACTCGGCCGATTCAACAGGTGAGCTCCCCATGCAAAGATCGTTAAACACCAAAACCAAGCATGGAAGCTGTGGATTAAGCAGGCTAAAATAGTCATCTTAGTATGCAATAGGCCGTCAAAAATCCATCCGCCATCGACATATGGTATTGAATCGTGATGCTGTTGTATTCTAATCCAAAGAAATGCCAGTGTTGAGGCAATAGCGCAGCAGGTCAATATTATCCGCTTTTGGTCGATAAGTTGGTAGTATTCTGTCTTTGCAATGATGCAGAAATAGCCAAACAAAAAGAATCCAGCAAACCAAAACCACTCATATCCAATGCCAATGAATCCGGGAAACCAAGGTTTGAACAAAATCTCAGAACTGGCTAAAATCAATGGAATAAGTACCATTACGCCGAGACTATTTCGCATAGAGAAAATTCCCTTTATGGCTGCAACTAATTTGCCACTAGGATATTTCTGTGCAAAATGAAACACAGGCGTTAGTAACAACGAATAGAGGAATAAATTCCATAAAAACCACAAGTGGCCAAGAGCAAAAATTTTGCCAATGACGGGAACCCAGAATAAGATAGAAGTCCAAAATATGTGCTCCAATAGGTCATTCACTAATGAACTAAATCCGTTGTCAAAATCGTAACCATCGAGAATTAAACCACCAACAAATCCTGTAACCCACATGCCAAAAAACATCGGAACAATTAGTCGCTTCACACGTTCTAACAGGAACCTACCATAGGTTCGATTACGAAACGCAAATGCGGTCCCCATGCCCGAGATCATGAATAAGGCGGCTAGCCTCCATTGGTGCATCCAATGCAGAATCATACTGGTAAAATTAATCGATTCGGTGGAATAATCATTCCCATCTTCGGCTAATTCCTCACGGTCTTCATTAGTTGCTTCGCTGAGGTTTGGGTTTACCTCCTCACCATAAGTCGACCAATAAATACCGATTGCGACATGAAACGGAATTAACAGACCAAATAAAATGACTCTCAACCAGTCAATGTCGTAACGACGATTACTATTGGCTAGTGCCTGCATTACCCCATCCTAATAATCACCATTTTACACGATTTTGGTCAAAGTCTGTGACAATTACAGTCTTTACTAGCCATTTGTTAACCAATCCCGCAAGTTATTTGCCAGTAATTATGTCATTTCGTAGTTACTATTGTTAGCGGTATTTGCAAGTCTGCAGTCAAATAGAGTTTTTATCCATTAATTAGGCAGATGTCACTAGGGGAAAGTAGCATGAGTAGTGATGAGAATGTTGAGTTTTGGCAGAAATCTGACCAAAGCGGCGTTATGCCAGAGGCTAGTAACTTGATTAGCGGGGAAGTTCAGGCTACCCAGCAGATACCACTTGGAGCAACCCATTTTGCTATGTTTCCTCAAACTAATGCAATTCTGGCGTTGGTTCTATCCATCGCTTCGTTTGCGTGCGGCGGGCTGATAATGTCAATTCCAGGTTTGTTGTTAGCAATCTCTGCAAAGCGTGTTACTGATAATATCCCAACTCATCCAGACAGAGGCATCGCTAACGCAGCATATATTACTGCGATAGTGAATATTTGCGTATCTGCTGTAGTAATAGTGGGCTATGTTGTTGTATTGATGTTTTATCTGCAGTGATTATTCTCGCTTTGCGAGGAAGGCTGCGGCGCCGATCATTGCAACGATTGAACCAATTGCAACGAATCCGGGGGTTGATTCAGACTTTTCTCCGGAGTCACTGGTAGAATCTGATGCATCAACTCCAGTTCCAACTATTACTTGTCCCTTCATACCCATACCAATGTGAGGCTCGCATGCATAGTAGAAAGTGGTGTCCTCACTAAAGGTGTATGAGAAATCAACGGTTGCTGTTGCTGCACCGGAGTATACTCCACCGGCAAGCCGTTGGTTGCTACCCATATCGGCAATCTCAGCGACGTTGTGTGGCATGTCGGAATTAGTCCACTTCC
>TARA_B100000963_G_scaffold185083_1_pt1 | contig 11531 bp, 7 predicted proteins | sample TARA_B100000963 | Tara Oceans TARA_B100000963 (sample SAMEA2622097) | marine metagenome | biome: marine biome (ENVO:00000447); feature: surface water layer (ENVO:00002042); material: "saline water (ENVO:00002010), including plankton (ENVO:xxxxxxxx)" | depth 5 m | reverse complement strand
CCCCTACCGTACTGGGAATAGGTACAGAAGAGGATACAACCTTGCGAGACACTATCCGTAAGGCAATAGGAGTCGACTTATGGAAATGAATTCCAAAAAGGAGGAAAAAAAATGAGCAATGAAGGAGTAATATACCGAATATCCGGTCCGGTTGTAACCGCTACTGGAATGAACGCAGCTATGTATGACGTTGTCAGAGTTGGCCATGAAGGTCTAATGGGTGAAGTTATCGAACTTCACGGTGACAAAGCCGTCATTCAAGTTTACGAAGATACCTCTGGCATTAGACCAGGTGAGCCAGTATTGAATACAGAAGAAACACTTTCTGTGTCGCTTGGTCCGGGTCTGTTGACCCAGATTTATGACGGTATTCAAAGGCCTTTGGCAACTTTGGAAGAAGTCATGGGGGTTTTCATCACCAGAGGTGTTGATGCTGACGCTTTTGACTTAGAGAAAAAGTGGACCTTCGAGCCAGTCGTCGCTAAAGGTGACGAGGTGGCTAGCGGTCAAGTAATCGGGCACGTTCAAGAGACTGAAACCATTGTCCACAAAATCATGGTTCCTCCGGGTAAAAGTGGCAAGGTAAAGAGTATCAAGTCCGGTGATTTCAATGTAACACAAACCGTCTGTACTATGGATGATGGTACAGAACTCCAAATGATGCAAAAGTGGCCGGTTAGGTCACCAAGGCCATATCGCCAAAAGTATGCTCCAGACACACCACTTGTAACCGGCATGAGAATTCTTGATTTCTTGTTCCCGCTAGCCAAAGGTGGTGCAGCAGGAATTCCTGGCCCGTTCGGTTCTGGAAAGACCGTTACGCAACAATCGCTAGCAAAGTACTCTGACGCACAACTTGTTGTCTATATCGGCTGTGGCGAGCGTGGAAATGAGATGACTGAGGTTTTGGATGAATTCCCTCACCTAATCGATCCTAACACTGGTAAGCCACTGATGAACAGAACTGTGATGATTGCTAATACTTCAAACATGCCTGTAGCAGCACGTGAAGCATCAGTATATACTGGAATCACCATCGCTGAATATTTCAGGGATATGGGTTATGACGTAGCATTGATGGCTGACTCTACCTCACGATGGGCTGAAGCAATGCGTGAGATTTCATCTCGTCTTGAAGAAATGCCGGGTGAGGAGGGATATCCGGCGTATCTATCGTCAAGAATTGCTGAATTCTATGAGCGTGCCGGTCGTGTTGAAACACTGAATGGAGACGACGGTTCCGTAACTGTAATCGGTGCTGTATCGCCACCTGGTGGAGATATTTCAGAACCAGTTTCTCAAGGAACACTCAGAATTGTTAAGGTATTTTGGGGTCTTGATGCTGGACTAGCCAGGCAGAGACACTTCCCTGCAATTAACTGGTTAAATTCCTACTCGCTATATCCACAAAGTTTGGATCAGTGGTTTAGAGATAACATCGCGCAGGACTTCCCAGAAATTAGAACTCAAGTAAGCGGTCTATTGCAAATCGAGGCTGAATTGCAAGAGATTGTTCAACTGGTCGGTTCTGATGCCTTGCCAGTAGATCAACAACTAACCCTTGAGGTTGCAAGAATGATTCGTGAATTCTTCCTTCAACAAAATGGTTTTCACGAAGTTGATGCATATTGTGACATCAATCTACAATATAAAATGGCAAAAGCAATTCTTGCTTTCCAGGAATCTGCAAAGTCGGCAATGGCTTCCGGAGCTCAGTTGAACGATGTTGTTAACGTACAGTCGAGGACTGATTTAATGAGAGGCAGATTCGAAAAAGGCTACGTTAACGATATTGACGAAATGGTCAAGAAAATGACCGCTGAAATATCGGGTACCGTGGAGGGTAACTAGGAGGGATTATTATGAGTGGAAAAGAATACAGAACAATTACCGATGTAAAAGGGCCACTGGTCTTTTTGAATAAAACAGAACCAGTTGCTTTTGGTGAAATAGTCACTATCAGGTTAGCTGATGGCTCAATCAAGAATGGCCAAGTTCTCGATACCTCAGATGACTTGGTAATTGTCCAAGTCTTCGAAGGTACCGCCAATATCAACCGTGAATCTGGAGTGACCTTCATGGGGGACGTGTTTAAGCTCCCAGTGAGTACCGAACTTGTCGGAAGAATTCTCGATGGAGCTGGAAGACCAAGAGACGGTGGTCCAGCGATAGTTGCTGAAGAAAATGCCGATATTATTGGTGCTGCTATCAACCCATACAGCCGACAAAGCCCACACGACTTTATCCAAACAGGTATCTCCGCAATCGATTGTTGTACCACTCTCGTTCGTGGACAGAAGTTGCCAATTTTCTCAGCATCTGGTCTACCTCACAACGATATTGCTCTACAAATCGCTAGACAAGCAAAACTGAAAGACTCTGATGAGGAGTTTATTGTTGTATTTTGCGCAATGGGTATCACCGCTGAAGAATATAATTTCTTTAGAAGTGACCTTGAAAGAACAGGTGCTCTAGAAAACGCAGTATTGTTCGTTAATCTAGCCGACGACCCAGCAGTAGAGAGAATTATTACTCCAAGACTTGCTCTGACCGCTGCAGAATATCTTGCATTTGAGAAGGATTATCACGTTCTTGTTATTTACACAGATATGACAAACTATTGTGACGCATTGCGACAAATCGGTGCAGCTAGAGAAGAAGTTCCTGGCAGAAGAGGTTACCCTGGTTACATGTACACCGACTTGGCGATGCTATACGAACGTGCTGGAATTGTTAAAGGAAAGAAAGGGTCGATTACACAATTCCCGATTTTGACTATGCCCGGTGACGATATTACTCACCCGATTCCAGATTTGTCTGGATATATTACTGAAGGACAAATTGTTATTTCAAGAGAATTACACCAGCAAGGTATCTATCCGCCAATTAACGTATTACCATCATTATCTCGACTTATGGGTTCATGTATCGGTGCAAAAACCACAAGAGAGGACCACAAATCTGTATCAGATCAAATGTATGCCGCATATGCTCAAGGTAGAGAATTGAGAGGTCTTGTGGCAATTGTTGGTGAAGATGCATTGAACGAGCGAGACAAGCAGCTTTTGGATTTCTCTGGAGTCTTTGAAGACAAGTTTTTGCGTCAAACTAGAGACGAAGATCGTTCGATAGATGAAACACTCGACCTGTGTTGGACTTTGATGTCATCGATTGATACCAAATATCTGGTTAGATTAGACCAAAAGTGGATTGAAAAGTATCACCCGGAAAACAAAGAGTGAATCAGGAGAGATATTCATGGCATTGGACATCAAACCAACCCGCAGTGAATTGATAAAACTGAAGGCAAGAATTAAACAAACCAAAAATGGTTACAAACTCTTGAAAATGAAGAGAGACGGTTTGTTCCACGAATTTAGGCAACTCCTGTCCAAAATGATTGAAGCAAAGCGCGAGCTTACCGATGCTTATCGATTAGCTAAGCAAAGAATTGATCTCGCTAACGCAATCGAAGGCGGGCTGGCAGTTAAGGCAGCAGCAATAGCTAACAGTTCTCACCCTGAGGTGGAAGTCGAAAGAAGAAATATCATGGGTGTCGTAGTCCCAAGCGTTAGCGGAACCAATCTTAAATCAACCTTCCAAGAGCGAGGTGTTGGATACATTGGGTCCTCCCCATACATTGATGAGGCTAGTGACTCATTCAGTGAACTGATTGAGAAGATTGTCACTGCATCAGAAATGGAGGCGACTCTAAAACGTCTACTTGAAGAGATTGAAGCCACCAAAAGAAGAGTCAACGCACTAGAGTTCAAAGTGATACCAGAACTTGAAGAAGCAAAGGTGTTTATTCAACTACGACTTGAAGAAATGGAGCGTGAGGAAACGTTCAGACTCAAGCGTTTCAAGAACAAATGATTTCGTTGTCGTCAACGATGATTAAAGTAGGAAAGAACTTCACCCGCTAAATGTGAGGTGGTCTAGTGACTAGCGATGAGCAAGAACCAGCTACTGTAGTCGAAGATGATTTTTCTCAATTAAGGGCCCACAAACAAGTATGGGGCCAAAAGGAATTGTTGGGTAGTATAATTGCCAGACATTTCATCATAACAGGGGAACTCGGAGGGACTAAGTGGCCAGTATGGAAGGTTGTTGAAAAAGATGCAACAGATGTTCACGAACAATTAGAAAAACTCAATCTTCATTTGGATAATCTTGGCTGGATGGCCAAACTTGAACTCGGTGAACCTTGGTTTATTCAAGTAATTCCACGGCCAGAAAGGCAATTTCCATCTTTGAAAACCACCATTGGATTTTGGTCATTTTCCTTTATTACAGCGACAATTGCGGGAATGCTTTGGATTGAAGATGCTAGACCGACTGGCGGCTGGTTCGTTGAATCGTTAATGTTTGATGCATTTATCGGATATACTATGCCAATTGTTGCTGCGATTGTCTTGGCATCATTTATTCAGAAGGCACACGCAGAAAAGCACGGTTTGCGAGTTGGCCATTTAACTCCAATTCCAGATCCCTCAATATCTCTATTCAGTATAGGTCTGCTGCCAAAGTCGCTGCTAATTTGGCCATTTGGAATTTTGATTATACCATCATTACCTCGCATGGATGCGAGGCCATGGAAAGATCGAGAAATGCTTGGCTGGAGCGCATTGATTGTACCAACAACGATGGTTAGTTTGGGGGTTGTCTTATGGATAGTTGGTCTTTATCTAACTCCTGAAATAGTAGCAGTTTCTTCAATGCAATATGTTCCAGAGATGCCATTGATTGTTAACCTGTTGAGTCCATTTATCTCTGATGGTGTTACGACTCAACTTGTTTGGGCCCATCCATTATCGAAAGCAGGCTCAATGTTGTGTTTCTTTGGTTGGATATCGCTAATTCCAATACCGACATTCCCCGGTGGTCGTTTGTTAATTGCTAGAACAAGCATGGCAGAGGCAAGAAACTCTACCAATCAACTATTTTTGTTTGCTATTATTCTCGCTTTTGCTTGGATGTTTGAATCGTTTGCCAGTTTCAATATTTGGCTCCCGATTCTTGGTATAATTTTCCCATTATTGTTGTTGCTAGGCGCAGATAGAAGGATTCCGCTGATATTAGATGAGCCAAAGAAGGTAGATTTTGATAGCGTTAAGCGCATGGGGATTTTGCTGTTTGTGATTTTCATACTAGCACTGCCAGGGCAGACACCTTATTCGATGGACGAAGATTGGAATCACGAGGTAACATATGAATTTGAAGATTCTATCGCTATTGTAGAAACCAATGGTTCATGGAATGGGTTACTCGAAATAGACATAGTCAATGTCGCATCAATCACCCAAAACTGGGAAATAGGGATAGCTAACTCTGAAAATATAGCATCTCAGAATTGGAATTTTGAGTGGTTGTGCAGTGATGACAATCGTAACTCGTCAACACCAACAGGCTGTGGCGATGATATCTTGCCAGGAATGGTTTCTAGGGTCGCTTTGAATGTCAGTTGGGATTCGTCTCAATACAGTCCAACTGCGGAGGATTTGTATTTACTCACATATCTAGATGATGAACCGACTATTTCGACAATAAAGTTGACACCAGAAATTCCTCAGTATCTCAATTCTACTTGGTATATGAATTACGATTCTGACGATGTTATGAGATGCATAAAAATATACACCAATGATGACTTATCTTACAATGTTTCATTCCCTAACTCAGCATCGGATTTTGACTTTGAAACTAGGATGTATTGGATCGACGGCTACCAAGGTTTGGAGGCAGAAATAACTGAAGATATAGACGAGATTTGTATCAAGGGACAAGACCCTATAATTTTGCTCAGATCTTACGTGTTGAACGTCATAAAAGTTGGCGAGCACCTCTTCTCACCCCAAAACCCTGTTCTTCCGATGAGATTAATCACTCCAGAAAATGGCACATTAGTTGATTCCACCGATGTCAGAGGTTGGGGCGCTGAATTAGAATCTGGAGACATTCTTTCAGTATCAGACCAAACATGTAAACTCAATCCAATGGTAAGCACACCAACAAAACCGAGTAATCAGTCACAGCAATGGGTCTGGAACACAAATTATCGCTCCAGCTCAATGATTCCTGCGATTCAAGATAGTGATTCATTGCTAATTGTGTTTAGTGATGAAGATAAAGTCTCGATATGCTCGCAAGAATTGTACCCTGTGCCCGACAGTATAATTTCTATAGACTATGGTCCAGAATTAATACTAGAGAGGAATGGTAATTTCTACCGTATGTGGACATCAATCTGGGCGTCTGCTGCTAATGGGGAATTGGCGGGCAATAATATGTCTGAATTTGTAATCCATAACCCTGTCAATTCTACTACTAGGGTAAACATTGTCCAAACAACTTCAGGTGATGACTCCGACGAATGGGTAATTGTAGAATCTGTTAACGAAATTTTGCCGGGTGAAAATAAATTTACCTTCACACCGCCGGATAATCTGCTATCTACGATGTACATTGATTATGAGGATGGAGAAGTCTATATTTATCTTGGAAGTTACTCATGAGTGATAATATGAAATTTGTAATTCTAGGGGCAGGCAACATCGGCACCTTAATCGGTGCAAAATTAGCCCAACTAGAATCATCAAGCGTACTTATTCACACTAGAGGAGAGCATGCCGCATCTCTAGCAGTAAACGGTATTACAGTAAGTGGTTTAGAAACATTCGATTTGGCGCCGAACGAATATCTTATCTCAATTTCAGACGTTGAAATTAATTCAGTATTTGATGGTTTAGCTGACTATATATTTATCACTTCAAAAGCTGGTGATGTTGAAGAATTAGTCCAACTTGCAAAACGCTTCAGCAATAATCAGACTAAGATAATCATCTTGAGTAATGGACTTGGACATATCGAACTAGGTTCGCAAGAGTTTGGAACGCACCGCGTAATTCCTGCAACAACAACTCATGGAGTGTGGAGAAAAGCCCCAGGTTGTATAGAATGGGCTGGTTCAGGAGCCATAAATTTAGGTCAAATTAACAATAGTCCTAATCATGACGAGTTAAGGGATTTAATTAGCATACTTGAATCCGCTAATCTAACTCCATTGTGGAATGAAGATGGCCAATCTTTAGTTTGGTCAAAAGTGCTGATTAATATTGCAATTAATCCAATTGCGGCGATTACCGGGCAGAAAAATGGCGAGCTACTCAGCAGTGAAATTTTTGAAACATGCACTGAGGTTATGCTAGAAGGCGCTAGAGTTGCGCGATTAGAAGGCGTTATGTTGGATGATGATGATAAGTTAGTTGATAATTTGAAATCGGTATTACAGAAGACCAAGGATAATAAATGCAGCATGCTGCAAGACGTCCGATTAGGGAAAACAACCGAGATAATGTTTCTAAACCGCATGATAGTTAACCGAGCAGAAAAGTATGGTCTAGCGACGCCGCTAAATCAGTTGCTTAGTAAATTGATAGAATCATTGAGTTTATACTAAGTCGGTGTTGAAGTGCAATCCTCTATTTTCATCTCTATCAATAGCATCACGAATTACTAAGTTCGCAACTTGAATTAGATTTCTTAACTCAACAATTTCTCTAGAAGGTTTAGAGGATTTCCAAATCATTGCAATTTCCTCTTCCAGTAACTTTATTCTCCGGTATGCTCGATTCAAACGTTGATAATTTCTCACAATTCCAACCTCAGTTGACATTGTATCTTTCAGCATTGTTAGATCATTTAGGATCGGTGCATGCTCGTTTAGTGTATCTAAACCGTCCGAGCGCCAATCAGGAAGTTCATGGTTGACTTGTCTTGGTGGGTTATCAATGATGTGTTTTGCCGCATTATCCGCAAACACAACCGCTTCTAGCAAACTGTTGGATGCTAATCTATTCGCACCATGCATTCCAGTACATGCAACTTCCCCAATGGCATATAGGTTAGGAATCACGTCAGATGTATTGGCCATTTTTGGACGGCCAAAGTGGTCCACGTGCAGACCACCGACTATGTAATGTGCTGCAGGAGAGATTGGCAGGTGGTCGGCGCCAAGAGTTAATCCATACCTGTTCAAGTGTTGTTGCATGTTTGGGAAAGAATTCCTCAACATTTCTTTGTTGAGATGTGAAGTAACTAGGTAGACAGATTTTTGTCCTGTCTCTTTCAAATTCTGATCTATTGCTCTAGCGACGATGTCTCTTGTTGCCATCGATCCAAGTTTAGAAAATTCAATAGTAAATGAATAATTATCTGGTTTAGGTAACTCAAGGGATTTAGTAAGTGCTTGCTCACAATCTTTCTCCCATCTGTTTAAGCCACCCTGATCTAGGATGACGCCACCCTCTCCACGCAATGCTTCGGTGATCAAAAATGGGCGTCCATTTTCAATCGCAAGTGCAGTAGGGTGAAATTGAATAAACGCCATGTCTTTTACCGAAGCTCCGCAACGGTAAGCCATCGCAATTCCGTCACCTGTAGCGACATTTGGATTAGTGGTTTTCGCCCATAACTGGCCAACGCCACCAGTAGCAATTATCACTGAATCAGCTGCTAATGTGATGACTTCATTGTTGTCTTGGTTAAAGCACCAAATCCCACAAACACCCTTACTGGTATCGCCATGCTCTCTTTGTATCAAATCGATAGCGAGGGTATTTCTCATCAGAGTGATATTTGGATGTTGCTTAGCAGCATCGATTAACGCTCGTTCAATTTCCCTGCCAGTAGCGTCCTTAGCGTGAAGAATTCGACGTTCTGAATGGCCTCCTTCCTTAGCCAGTTTAAATTCTCCATCATTACCCCTTTCAAAATTAACTCCAATACTTACCAATTCATTGATGCAATCGGCAGCGCGCTCGATAACTTCTCTAACAATCGCTTTGTTGCATAAACCGTCACCAGATTCTAGGGTATCCCTGATATGTGCTTCCTTACCCTTGCGATTGGTTTTGTCAAGTATGCCTGCGATACCACCTTGGGCCCAGTTTGTTGAGGAATCTTTTACTCTTTGTTTGGTAATAATCGTTATGTGGTGGCCACTATTTGCTAACTTCAGTGCAGAAAATAAACCAGCAATTCCGCTACCAATAATCGCAATTCTAGTCATAGCAAGCGATTTACCCAACTACCCCTCACTTTTGAATTATTGGAGCGACAGCACTATCAAACTAATTCCATGTCGTCAAATCATGGGGGGCATCCGGCGCAATATCGCCACCATAATCGGTGTTTCGATGGTCGCTTTTGTGATTGCTAATGTGCAGTTTGGCTTGGTAGCACCTCAACTGATTGACGGGGCAGAAAATTCTAAACTTGATGTGTTGAAGATGTTGGAGCCTCATTGCGCCATCTCAGAGATTGAATCAGAACTTGCAGAGGGCAATGATAGTTTTTGTTTGGGTAACTCAGGTGACTGGAATGGTGCAGATTTATTATTGCTAGCAGAGGGTTTATTCATGATTTTTGTTGGTAAATTCAGGTTTCCTCAGCAGGGCAGATGGGCCAAGCGTCTTAGAAGAATATCATTTATTGGGGGATGTACGTTGTTCGGTTTAGCAATATTGGATAGACTGGAGGTTTTACCCACATCAGTTAGTTCTGAAGGGATTGCGAGTTTGATTCCGCTCGAAGTATCGCCTTTGGCAGTGCAATTGGGTATGGCAATAATCGGCGCATACATGATGAGAGGCCCTAAATATTGGGAGGCAGAAGCAATAGACTTAACCAACAAACGGTTAGAAAAGCGACGAGCAGTTGCTGATAAATTTCGCTCTAAATATGGCACTGTTGCAAAACCCTTGCCTGAATTGCATGGTAAACAAAAGCGGGTAGCTCGCTCGCCTTTGATGCACAGAGACTCAAAATTAACCATGAATAGTAATAATCTGTTAAACGTTCAAGCCACATGTCCCTATTGCGAGGGCGCAGGTTGCACGAAGTGCGAATTTACCGGTTCAATTTAACCCACTCGGTGAATTGTTATGTCTCCTAAAAACGTAGTATAAAGCAAACAACACTAGTATACTTTAAGACCTTTACAACCCCGCTCTAGGGAATAAGGTTGGAAATATTTTCCACTTGAGGGATTGGGATGTATCTAAAAGCGCTTGAGGTTTCAAATTTCAAATCATTCAGAGGAGAGGTCACAATTCCCCTAGAAAGGGGCTTCACCGCTATTACGGGGCCAAATGGTTCAGGTAAATCGAATTGTGGTGACGCCATCCAATTTGTCCTCGGCCCAAGATCAAATAAGACTATCAGAGCGCAAAACTCGAAAGACCTAATCTTCAATGGAGGCAATAATCACAACGCTGCTCGCTCATGTAGCGTTACTCTAGTTTTTGCCAACCCTTCAATGGATAACGGGCGAAGACGACTTCCTTTGAATATGGATGAAGTTAGAATGTCTAGGTCAATTAGGCTAACAAAATCTGGTAATGTAGTGACTAATTATCATCTTAATGGAGAAGATAGTTCCCAGAAATCATTCCATAGAATACTTGGAGCGGCTAATGCTCGACCTGATGGCTATAACATTGTTCTGCAAGGGGATGTTACAAGTCTTGCGAAAATGACTGCAAAAGAACGCAGGAAGGTTTTGGATAGTGTTGCTGGGGTCACTTTATACGATGATGAAATTAGAAAGGCAGATCGTCAAAAAGACAGTGTCGACGATTATATCGAAAGGATCAAACTTCTCGAAGATAATCAAAAGGCTAGGCTTAAGGAACTGAAGAAACAGAAGGATTTAGCAGTGAAAGTAAAAGACCTAGTTGAGGAATTAAATCAGGCTAGAGTCACCTCATTTCAGGCAAACTATGCAAGCCAAATAGCAGAAAAAGAATATCAAGTTAATGAACAATCAAGATACTTAGAGGAAGCTAACAACTTAGAACAACAAGTAAGAGAAGGCTCGAAAACCCTCCTCTCCCTTGACGATCAAATCGGTGATTTACAAAAGCAGATTGAGGAATTAACTGGTGGTGAGAGCAAAGGTTTGAACAAAGTCATTTTTGACCTACATTTGCGTATTGATACTAACAAAGATAAAATTTCAGAGGCGGAAACTAAAGACTTGGATGATAAGGCAGAAGTCCAAGAATTATTAGAACAACTTGATACAGCGAAACATGCTTTAGAGGAATTCGTTAGCAATCTTAATTCTGCTAAGCAAGATTTGGAAGAATCAGAAAAATCACTTGGTGAAGCCCAAGCTGAAGAATTAGAGATTCAGCAGATTATGGAATCTTCAGGTGATGAAAGCGCAAAATACTCTCACCAACTCACAAACTTATTATTTGAACTAGAACAGGCAACTGAACACCTGAATTCCGCACAGAATGAGGTTAACAAAACTGCAGTTCAGGCTGAATTAATCTCAGAGCAACTGGCAAAATGCCAGGACACCGCCGAAGAAAATCGACTGACATTGGGTGAACTTGAGTTACAAGGGGAAGAGCTATCAGGTAATAATTCAGGGATGGATCGGAATAAATTGTCAAAGGATTTGATCACCGCCCAAAGGAGCGAAGAAAAACTTGTCGAGCAGTCTCAATTAATCGAACGTA
>TARA_B100000963_G_scaffold123906_1_pt1 | contig 11557 bp, 11 predicted proteins | sample TARA_B100000963 | Tara Oceans TARA_B100000963 (sample SAMEA2622097) | marine metagenome | biome: marine biome (ENVO:00000447); feature: surface water layer (ENVO:00002042); material: "saline water (ENVO:00002010), including plankton (ENVO:xxxxxxxx)" | depth 5 m | reverse complement strand
TTTTCCTCACTGGCAAGTTTTGCAGCTATAGCTGCAGTATTATTTTCAACAGGTTCATTTATTATTTCATATTTAGAGATATCCCATTTTAAATCATCAGCACATTTGAGAATTTTCTTTTCATCACCAATAAATATTGGTTCAATTAAATTTTCCTTAACAGCATCTTGCACAGATTGCATCGGCAAAGGTTTTCCCGCATTAACTATACCTGCTTTTACTCCCTTCTTTTTATGTGCACAATTCATTAAGTTATTAGGAACAATTATTTCTTTATCTGAAAGCATCTTTAATGTTTATAAGATATTTTGAAAAAGAGCATAGTTAATTTTTTTTATAGATTATCCACGGTGAAAGGTTCTTATATAAAAAGTAATTATTTAATATATATTTATCTGCATTTGGTGCATTCTCTCTATTTTTAAACCAATTTACACCTGATGAATAAACAATAAAATTAGGTTTTGCTTTATCTAATTCTTTTATGAAATCTTCCTCAGTCCAATTTTTTATTACATGCGCATGAACAAAATATTTAGTACATGTTGGTTTATTTACTAAATATGGAATCGCGTTGTCATCTGTAAATTGCTGAACACATTTTTCATTCTTAGTTAAATCTCTATATATATTTAAAAAATTTAGATAGTCATTATTTAAAAAATCATCGTCATTGATTTTTGTAATCTTGTGAAAATTTTTATCAGCATTGAATACATTTACAAGATTAAAGTAATTGTTTTTAAAAAAAATTATAAAACAAATCAAACTTGAAAAAATTAAAAAAATTTTCTTTTTTTCAAAAAAAACAAAAAATTTGTTAATTATCTTTATATTATTTGTAATATTAACCAAATGATAAGAAATAAAATAGAATATCAAAAGCATATAGATTCCAGAAGTATATTTGATATGTGGAGTGTCCGATCTCATTAAACCTGATTTGAAAAAAATTATCGAGGAAATAAAAAGAAAGAGAAGTAATAATTTTGATTGTAAGCTCTCATTCTTTTTTTTACTGAAAATATAATTTATTAAAAAAATACCTGCTAAAATAATTAATAATAAAGCTTTAGTATATCTGGTCGATTTATTAGAAAATGGCTCAGGATATTCAATACCGATTAAATAATCAGAAATATTTATGATAAATATATATTGATTAACGAGCTCTCTAAATTCAGCTTTTGGAGTAAGAATTATAAATATTAGCCAAGATAAAATTATCCCAAAAGATATTTGATAAAAATCTTTAAATTTTTTGAGTAAAAATAAATAAATTAACAGGATTAATAACAAGGCATTTATATAAGTTCCAATATCCCAATAAAATAATATTGAAAATAGGGAAAAAGAACCAATAAATAATTTTATAATTGGACTATTTTTTTCCGAACTGATGATATTAAAAACCAAAAGAGTAAAAATCAAAAATAAAAATAATTTTGCATGAATAGGTGTTACAGGCTTATAAAAACTCACTAAAGTTAGTGAAGACAATGTAAAAATTAAAAACAAAAATTCTTTTTTATTTTTTTCATCTAAACAAATTATAATTTTTCTACATATTAATATTAATAATATTTTATTAAGTAACAACATTAACTTAAAACCGTATCTTTGAATTCCTATAGAATAATCATCAAATAAAAAATTAAAAAATAACCCGATTGAATTCCCTAAAAAACCATAATCGAAGAATGTTCCAGACCAAAATTTATTCTTCGATAGTACATTTAATTGTGCAGTTAAATAAGTACCTTCATGATGAGCATCTAATTCACTAATAAAATAATTGTAGTCCAGACTATAAAATTCTAAAATAGAAAAGAAAATGAGTATATAACTTAAGTAGGTAATATTTTTGTTTCGCGAAGGCTCTCTGTTTATAAAAATTTTTAATGAAAACAAATGTTTATTTTGTTTTAAATAAACGATTAAGTATAAAAAAAGCGGAAAAAAAATAAAAAAAATTCCTCTTAAGCTATCATTGATAGGATTAATCTTTTTTAAAGAATATTCACCAATTATTTCATTTGTTTCATCATAAGGTAATGAAATATATTTCCAAATTATTGTACTAAAAATTATACCCAATAAAAGAGCTAACCAAGGTAAAGTTTTCTTCATTAATTATTTTACTTATAGTCTTTAATTTCTTTTATAATGTATTGTTCTCTACCTTTTGTCTGCTCGAATATTCTCGCTAAATATATTCCCATTATCCCTATAGTAAAAAGTAAAATCCCTGAAAAAAATGATATTGATATAATTATACTTGTTGAGCCAGGCACTGCTAAATCATTAAATTTTAAAAATAAAGCATAAATAATTAATAAAATTGAAATGACTATTGATATAAATCCAAAAAATATTCCTAAATATAAAGGTTTTAATGAATAACTAGTAACACCATTTATAAAATCTGTGACTGGACCTGCAGAAAGTAAAGGCATTTTAGTTTTTCCCTCTCCTCTAGCATCTCTCTCATAATAAATAAAATCTTGTTTAAAACCCACCCAAACAGATAAGCCTCTAACATAGGGTCTGAATTCTCTTTGTTTTAAAATTTCATTAAGTGCTTTCTTGGAAATTAGTTTATAATCTCCTGCTTGAGTTGGTAAATTGATATCTGAGAGGGAATTGATAATCCAGTAAGCAATCTTAGTTAAAAACATTCTAAATTTTCCCTCTCCTTTTCTTTTAGTTCTTACTGTATGAACTATTTCATTTCCTTCTTCAAACTTTTTCAGAAGTTTTGGGATGAGTTCTGGAGGATCTTGTTGGTCTGAGTGTAAATAAATAATCGCATCACCAGAACAATTTCTGAAACCAGCTAAAACACAGGGATCAATTCCGAAATTTCTACTCATATTGATTATTTTAATTGGAAAATTTTTTTGAAGATCTAACAAAATCCTTTCTGATTGATCCGTCGAGTCATCATTCACAAAAATTAATTCGTATTTCCAGTCTTTAATTTCCTTCATTGTTGTAGAAATTCTTTCTACGAGAGGCTTAATATTTCCCTCTTCGTTTCTAAAGGAAAAAACTATTGATAAAAGTTTCATTTTTTTATTTTATATATTCCTACTTATTAGTTTGATTATAATAATTATTAATTTATTGTGCAAATTATGAAAAAATTTCACTGGCAATTAATGACCAATAATATACTTCAGGAGGATAAGAAAGCCTTATTAAACTTTATAAAGTCAACAAATAAGTTCACAAATGGAATTAAGGTTAAAGAATTTGAGAAAAAATGGTCAAAATGGCTTGGAGTAAAGCACAGCACATTTGTAAATTCAGGTGCTTCAGCAAATTTAATTTCCCTGCACATACTTAAAGAGTTAAAAAAAAATAAAACAGAAGTAATACTTCCAGCTTTTACATGGAATTCAGATGTTGTTTCAGTGATTAATGCTGGATTTAAACCTATATTTGTAGACATTAAACTAAGAAACTTAGCTTTAGATGAGGAGCAAGTAAAAAAGAAAATCAATAGGAATACAGCAGCAATCTTTTTAACTCATGCAATGGGCTTCCCAGGTATTAGTTCAAATTTTTTAAAGTTTATAAAAAAAAGAAAAATTTTCTTAATCGAAGATGTTTGCGAGTCACATGGTGCAAAACTTAATAACAAAAAATTGGGGTCTTTGGGAGATATTTCAAATTTTTCGTTTTATTATGCACATCATATGACAACAATTGAAGGAGGTATGGTTTGCACGAATTCAAAACAAATAGATACAATTGTCAAAATGAAAAGAGGCCATGGTTTACTTAGAGATTCACAAAATGAGAATTTAATAAATAAAACAAAAAGAAAATTAAAAGATTTGAATAGTGATTTTATTTTCCTTACTGAAGGTTTTAATTTAAGAAATAATGAATTATCTGCTGTAATAGGTTTACAACAACTTAAAAGGCTTAATAAAATTATTAAATTAAGAAATATTAATCATAGATTATTTATAAAACATTTAAGAAAAGATATTTTTTTTACTGACTTTGATTTAAAAGGATCAAGTAATTATGCTTTTCAGTTAATACTAAAAAAAAGAAATAAAAAATTATTTAATAAAGTTCTTTCCGTATTAAAAAGTAATTCAATTGAGTATAGAGTTGGTAGTGTAGGTGGTGGTAATCAGTTAAGACAACCTTATTTAAAATCATATAACTTTAGAAAAAAATACAAGACTTTAAAAAATACTGAACATATGCATTTTTATGGGTTATATATTGGAAATTATCCTCATTTAGATCATAAAAAAATAATAAATCTTTGTAAATTATTAGATAAGATTAAATTTTAACTTTAATGTTCATAAAATCAGATAAAAAATTTAAAGAAGTAAAGATTTTTAAAACTTCTATATTTAAAGATAATAGGGGACAGATATGGACAAAATGGGATAAAAAAAGTTTAAAAAATAAAACAATTAATTTAAGCAAATTAACAACATCCAAAAAAAATGTTTTAAGAGGATTTCATGGTGACTCCAAATCATGGAAATTAGTTTCTTGTATTAGAGGTAAAGTTTTAAATGTTGTTGTGGATTACAGAAAAAGTTCCAAAAATTATCTCAAATATTCTTCATTTATTCTAAATGATAAGAATAAAAATTCTTTATTAATACCCCCTATGTTTTTGAATTCTTGGCTATGTTTAAGTAAAGATTGTATTTATTCTTATGATTATTCCTTTAAAGGAAATTATAATGATGTAAACAAACAAATCAGTATTAAATGGAATGATAAAAGAATTAATTATAATTGGCCAACAAAAAAACCAATTCTATCTTTTCGAGATAAATAATTATAAAAATATAATATGAAAAAAAAAATTGCATTAGTTTTTGGTATCACAGGTCAAGATGGATCTTATTTAGCTGAATTACTATTGAACAAAAATTATCTTGTCTATGGTGTCAAAAGAAGAACAAGTTTAATTCACACAACGAGAATAGACCATATTTATAAAGATTTTCATTTAAAAACAAACTTAATTTTAAAATATGGAGATGTTACTGATTTTTCTAACGTATTTAATTTGATCAATGAGACTAAACCTGATGAAATTTATAATCTTGCAGCGCAAAGTAATGTTGGTGTTTCTTTTGAATTAGCAGAGTATACAGCGCAAACAGATTCAATTGGAACTTTAAGGATTTTAGAAGCTATTAGGATAATTGACAAAAAAAGAAAAATTAAATTTTATCAAGCGTCAACATCAGAAATATTCGGAAACAGTCCAGATAAACCGTATAATGAAAAAAGTAGATTTGAACCTGTTTCACCCTATGGCACTGCAAAACTCTATTCTTATTGGATAACAAGAAATTATAGAGATGCTTACTCAATTTTTGCCTCTAATGGAATTTTATTTAATCATGAGTCACCTAGACGAGGAGAGAATTTTATTTCGAGAAAAACAATTTTAGGAATAATCAAAGTTTTAAAAGGTCAACAAAAATGTTTATTTCTCGGAAATTTGGACTCAAAAAGAGACTGGGGACATGCAAAAGAATTTGTGTTAGCTCAATGGAAAATTTTACAACATAAAAATCCTGATGACTTTGTAATTGCAACTGGTAAAAATTATTCTGTGAAAGATCTAGTAAATTTGGTTTTAAAAAAATTGGGTATCAAATATTCATGGAAAAAAGATAAAAAAGGTCTTCAATACGCAATAGCCCTTAATGAGATTGGTCAAATTAGAAGATCTCAAATTATTGTAAAACAGGAAAAATTATATTTTAGACCAAATGAAGTTCACAATTTAATTGGCGATTTTAGAAAAGCTAAAAAAATACTCAAATGGAAGCCATTAATTAATTTTGATAAATTAATATCTGAGATGATCGATTCAGACTTAAAAAAAATTATTTAATGTTTAAAAATCAACTAAATAAAATTAGATATTCAGTATTAGAAAGTTGTTACAATATTAAAGAAGGGCACGTCGGTAGTGCCTTTTCTGTATTGGAAATTTTATATGTTATTATTAAAAATTATTTTAAAAAACATTACTTTATATTAAGCAAAGGTCATGCTGCGATAGGTGTTTACGCAGTAATGAAACATTTTAAAATTCTTAGTAACAAAGATTTCAAATCTTTTTGTAAATTTAATTCAAAATTAGGGGGACATCCCGATTCTATAAAATTGCCCGGTTTAAACTTCTCTACAGGTTCATTAGGCCATGGTTTACCAGTATCATCAGGCCTAGCGTTTGGTTTGAAAATGAAAAAAGAAAAAAAAAATATCATTTGTTTAATTGGTGATCAAGAATTAATGGAAGGAACCACTTGGGAAAGTCTACATATAATAAATAATTATAATTTAAAGAATATTTTATTGATCATAGATAGAAATAATTCTGATTTTAGAAGCATAAAGTTTTTAGACATGAAAAAAAGACTTGCTGTTTTTTGTGATAAAATATCTGAGGTTAATGGACACGATATTAGATCATTAAAACTTTCAATAGACAAAGCACTCAAAAATAAAAATAAATTTGAGATTATAATTGCAAAAACAATTAAAGGAAAAGGTATTAAGACTATAGAAAATAATCCAGCCTGGCATCATAAAGCACCAACTAAAGAAGAATTAAAAAAATTTAAAAATGAGTTGATGAATTAAATGAGAAAAGCTTTTCCAAAAGTAACAGAGAAATTAATGAAAAAAAACAAAAAAATTTTTTGTTTACTTGGTGATATAGGCGTTTTTTCATTTAGAGATGTTTTTAAAAATTATAAAAATAGAATTTTGAATATGAGTACCATGGAGCAATCAATGATCGGTTTTGCTGCAGGTCTATCTAAAATTGGTTTTATACCTATAATTCATACTATTGCGCCATTTCTTGTTTTAAGAGCCTTAGATCAAATTAAAATAGATTTTGTTTATAATAAACTAAAATGCAACATTGTTTCAGTCGGAGCATCTAATGATTACACAAAACTTGGAACTACACATCACTGTTTTGAAGATATTAATATATTATCCAACTATAAGGATATAAATTTATTTATTCCATCAAATGCTACTCAATTTAAATATTTATTCGAGAAAAATTATAACAATAATTTAATTAATTATTTCAGGATTTCTGAAAAAAATATTGATTTTAATATCAAAACTAATGGTTTTTTAAAAAATCAAAGAAACAATTCTTTATTGATAATTGTAGGAAATTCTTATGATTATAAAGACCTTAAAAAAAAAGGAGTTGATGCTTATTATGTAAACAAAATTTCTAAAGAAATGAAATTTGATTTTTTAAAGAATTATAAAAATATTCTTATTATAGAACCATATTTTGGAAATGTTCTAGAAAGAAGGATTAAAGAAATATTAAGAAAAAAAGTTCATATATCAACCTGCAGTTATCAGGAAACTATAATTCATAAATATGGGAATAAAAAAGAACAGGATAAATATCTCAAATTTGATAAAAAAAATATATCAAAAAAAATAAATGAATTTTTCAAATAAAATATTAAACAAGAGCACTAAATTATTAAAAATCTTAAGTTCAACTGATTTAAGCAAAATTACTAAAAAAGAAATTACTTATTTTGAAAATAAAAAAATTTTAATTACAGGGGTCTCAGGAATTATAGGTATTAATTTATTATTTTTTTTTGACTCAATAATTAAAAAGAAAAAAATTAAGATCTATATCGAAGGAACATTTAATACATCTCTTTTTCCATTTGTTAAGAATTATTTTAAAAATGATAAATTTGCTATTTTTAAGAAAATAGATCTATCAGAAAAAAAGTTGGATAAAAAAAAAAAATATGACTTAATTTTTCATTGTGCAGGTTATGGTCAACCTTCAAAATTTTTAAAGTATTCTGAAGCTACTTATAAATTAAACTCAGCTGCTATTATCGGTTTGAAAGAGAATTTAAAAAAAAATGGAAAATTTATATATATGAGTACAACTGAAATTTATTCTGGTAATAATAAATTATGTGATGAAAATAGTACTGGTTATACTTCAACTTCTCATCCAAGATCACCATATATTGATAGTAAAAAGTTTGGTGAGTCTTACATAATAAACAATTTTAATAATTTTGTAATTTATAGAGTTTGCTTAACATATGGTCCTGGAGCAAAATTAAATGATGAAAGAGTACTAAATTTGTTATTAATCCGAGCAATTAAAAATAAGCAAATTGATATTTATGGAGGTGTCAATCAACTCAGATCAAATTTATATATTGGTGATGCAATTAAAATGATTATTAAAAGCACTGCAAAATATCAAAATCAAATTTTTAATATTAATAATCATAAAATGATAACATTGGGTAAAATGGTAAAGATAATTGCAAAATTATCTAAAAAGAAAATAAAAAGGCACAAAAGTTTTTTAAAAGGAGCACCATCAATTATAAAAATCTCAAATAAAAAAATTTTGGACTCAATTAACTATAAGATTTCAACAAAGTTAGAAGATGGTTTATTAAAAACTTATCAATGGTATTTAAATTTAATTAGCTAATAGCTCTTTAATATCTCTTTGAATATTTTTTTTTATTGAAATATTTTCCTTTGATTTTTTTTTATATCTTAAAAACTTACTTTCTCCAGGGTATAAAATTCTTTTAATTCCTTTTAATTTTGGGAGTTTTTTTATCGTCCTAATATTATCTTTCATTCTGTTAATGTAATTTTTCTGAAATAAATTTGATTTAAAAGTTAAAAATAAATGTCCAACATTTTGAGGACCTGAAAAATCAACGAAAGGGTCTTTTACTCTTCCTGAATGATTGCTTCCTGTAAGGACCCCGCTTAAAATATCCACCATCCAAGCAAATCCAGATCCTCTATAACTAGCTATTGGGAGCTGAACACCTGCCAATGCTTTTCTTGGATCAATAGTTGGTTTGCCAAACTTATCCAAAGCTACACCTTGGGGTATTTTTTTATTATTCTTTTCAGCGTATCTGATTTTACCTCTATTAATCATTGAGATGGAAGTATCTAAGATAAAAGGTGCTTTTGAACCACTAGGTGATCCAAAACAAATTGGATTAGTTCCAAATAAACTTTTTAAAGCTCCATGTGGAGCAATAGCTGGTGGCGCATTTGTAAATATCATAGTAATTAAGTTTTTTTTAACAGCTTGTTCAGCGTAATATCCTGATAAACCGTAATGACCACTGTTTTTTACCGCCACCAAACCTATTCCAGTTTTTTTTGCATTTTGAATTGCCTTTTTAATTGCTATATCTGCAGCAACAAAACCAATGCTGTTATTAGCATCTATGTGGGAAATAGATTGAGATATTCTTTTAATTTTTATTTTTGGTTTTGGATTTATTACTTTTCTTCTAATTCTTTCACAATACATTTTGAGTCTTGATAAGCCATGACCGTATGCACCAACTAACTCAGCATTAATGAGTGCTTTTGCGGATATTTCAGCATGTTGAGAGCTTAACTTATGTTTAATGAAGATTTTTTTTACTAAATTAGATAAATCTTTATTTTTAATATTCATTTAATTTTAGTTTCATCAATTAAATTATATTATAATTTAATTTTATAATATAAAGAAATTTATGAAACTTTTTGATTGTACCACATATTATGATGAGGAATTAATAATAGATTTAAGACTCAATATGTTAAATCATTATGTAGATAAGTTCATTATTTGTGAGGCTAAATTTTCACATTCAGGAAGAAAAAAAAAACTGAATTTTGATATTAAAAAATTCTCTAAATTTAGAGACAAAATAGAATACGTTATATTAGAAAATGAGCCAGATGGCTTAGTCTATGAAGACGAAGATAAAAAAAGTGAATCACATTTAAATTGGAGATCTAATTCGGTTAAACGGATAGCATCTCAAAGAAATAAGCTATTTGAGGCTGTTAATAAAATTGCAGAAGAAAATGATTATATTATGTACAGTGATAATGATGAAATACCAAATTTAGATTTGTTTGATCCTAAAAAAAATAGAAATAAAATTACAATTTTTGAACAAGATTTATTTTATTATAAGTTTAATTTATTATGTGACAGAATTAAGTGGTATGGGACACGTATGATAAAAAAAAAAGATCTGATTAATTTTGAATGGTTGAGACAAATTAAACCAAAGAAATATCCTTTTTATAGAATTGATACTTTTTTTAAAAAAGACCGTTATATGGACGTAAATATAATTCAAAACGGTGGATGGCACTTCACTAGGATAATAAGTCCAGAAGAAATTCACAAAAAAGAATTAGACACAGAACATCATGATGAATATCGTGCATCAAAAAAAACTCCAGAAAAAATTAAAGATTTTATAAAAAGAAGAGTAATTGATCATGATCATTTAGCTGATTCCAGAGAAAATAAATTTGGTAAAGAGTTTCCCTTAAAACAACTAGATATTAATAAGATGCCAAAATATATTAGAGAAAATGAAGTTAAATATAATAATTGGTTAGATATAAATTAGATTATAATAAAGGTATTGTTTAATAATTTTAAATGAAAAAAAACATCATAATCGTAACAGGTGGAGCAGGTTTCGTAGGTTCAAATATGATTGCATACTTAGTAAAAAAAACAAAATATAAAATTATGAGCATAGATAATTATTCATCTGGATATAAAAAAAATCATTTAAATAATAAAAGAGTAAAATATATTAAGGCTAATACAAAAGATATATTTAGATTAATTAAGTATCCAAAAAGTATACAAGCTGTTTTTCACTTCGGAGAATTTGCAAGAATTTATCAAAGTTTTATAAATATGAATGAGTGTATAGACTCTAACACAATTGGAACTAATTCTATTTTCAATTTTTGTTTAAAGAATAATGTCAAATTGATTTATTCAGCAACATCCGCATCTTTAGGAAATAAAGGAAAAGACAAAAACCTTTCACCATATGCTTTTACAAAAGCAAAAAACTTGGAATTGTTAGAAAACTTAAAAAAGTGGTTTAATTTTAAGTTTGAAGTAATTTATTTTTACAATGTTTATGGACCAAAACAAATAACTAGTGGCAAAATGTCAACAGTTATAGGTATTTTTGAGGAAGCCTATAAAAATAAAAAATCTTTGCCAATAGTTAGACCTGGAACACAAACTAGAAGATTTACTCATATAAATGATACCATTGAGATTTGCTATTTAGCTTGGAAAAAAAATCTATCAAGACATTATAGTATTTCAAGCAAACAAAGTTACTCAATCATTGAAGTTGCAAAAATGTTTAAATCAAAAATAAAATATTTAAATAAAAGACCTGGTGAAAGATATGCATCTGCATTAACTAAAATGAACTTGTCAAATAAAGTTTATAGATATTTTGGTAAAATTAGATTAACTGATTATATTGGAAGTTTTATAGATAGTCGAAAATAACTGTTAACCTTTTCCTCGCCATGGAATGGTTTTATCAATAATTTTTCTAAGAGTAATGTCGAATAATAATCCAAGCATTCCCATAATAAATATTGTTATCCAAATCACCTCATATTGAAAATATTTTTTTGCGACATTTTCAACAAAACCAAT
>TARA_B100000963_G_scaffold71699_1_pt1 | contig 11565 bp, 12 predicted proteins | sample TARA_B100000963 | Tara Oceans TARA_B100000963 (sample SAMEA2622097) | marine metagenome | biome: marine biome (ENVO:00000447); feature: surface water layer (ENVO:00002042); material: "saline water (ENVO:00002010), including plankton (ENVO:xxxxxxxx)" | depth 5 m | reverse complement strand
GATGTCCGTGAAGGTTTAATAGCAATAATATCTGTAAAAGTACCAGATCCTAAGTTTTCATCACAAACCAAAGAAAAACTAGTGTCTTCGGAGGTTGAGGGAGTTGTTAGCACCTTATTTAGTAAGTATTTTAATGAATTTTTGCTAGAAAATCCTAAAGATGCCATGAGTATCGTAAGCAAAGTATCTGAAGCTGCCCTTGCTAGAGAAGCAGCAAGAAAAGCAAGAGAAATGACAAGGAGAAAGGGAGTTCTTGAAATAGCTGGATTGCCTGGAAAGTTAGCGGATTGTCAAGAAAAGGACCCTAGCTTGTCAGAGATATATATAGTTGAGGGTGATTCTGCTGGTGGTTCAGCAAAACAGGGAAGAAATAGAAAAAATCAGGCAATATTGCCACTTAAAGGTAAGATAATAAATGTTGAAAAAGCCAGAATTGATAAAGTTTTGGGCTCCCAAGAAGTAGGCACACTTATAAAAGCCCTAGGTTGTGGAATTGGCAAAGAGGATTTCGATATAGATAATCTAAGATATCATCGAATAATTATTATGACAGATGCTGATGTTGATGGTTCTCATATAAGAACCCTTCTGCTAACCTTTTTTTACAGACAAATGTATGAAATAGTAGAAAAGGGTCATGTTTATATTGCTTTGCCGCCCCTATATAAGATAACTAAAGGTAAAGAATTTATATATGCCTCTGATGAGAAAGAAAAAGATGATGCCATCAAAAAATTCTCAAAAAATGGTAATAGAGGTTTAGAAGTTCAAAGATATAAAGGATTAGGTGAGATGAATCCTGAACAGTTGTGGACAACCACAATGGATCCCTTAAACAGAAGAATGATGAGAGTAGATATTAAAGACATACAGGATGCAAATGAGTCATTTGAAGTGCTTATGGGTGACGACGTTGAACCAAGAAGAGAATTTATAGATGCAAATGCTCATTCTGTTAAAGAGCTTGATATTTAATTTATTTCTCTAAAGTTCAATTTCATCCAATCGTACGCCTCTTCTGTCACTTCTCTAGCATTTTGTCCTTTAATTATTGGACCAATTCTGACTGTTACTTCTCCGGGTTTTTTTATAAATCGCCTATTTACCCAAAATAAACCAGAATTGTGACAAATTGGCAGAATTGGCACATTGTTACGAACTGAAAGTGAGCCACAACTACTAGAGAAAGCTTTCAGCCCTTCATTTGGTCTTGATCTAGTACCCTCTGGAAATATTATTAACGAAAAGCCTTTATTAATCTTTTTTGAGCCATGTGTGATAACTTTTTTAAGACTTCTATACTTTTTTGATCTTCTCAGATGTATAGGCTTTAAACATGCTAAAGCCCAACCAAAAAAAGGGATAAAAAGAAGTTCTTTTTTTATAATGCTTGCAGAAGGAATGCATAGGGTTTGTAGAAAAAATGACTCCCATGCACTTTGATGGTTCGAAACTATAACACACGGGCCTTCAGGTATATTTTTAAGACCTTCTATTTTCCAAGTAACACCACAAATAATTTTTAAAGAATTTAAGATAAACAAAATCCATTTTGATGCGATTAATTGAAGATTAGCTGTTGATATAAAAGGGTATAAAAATATTATAATTAATGACGTAGGTATTAATGTGAAGTATAAGATAAGGTTAAATATAAAGCTTTTAAGTATTTGCAACTTATTTAATCTTATTTTTATAAATTTCAGCTAGTTCTGAAATCTGAACCCTTACCTGATCCATGGAGTCCCTGTCCCTTATAGTAACAGTGCTATCTTCAATTGATTCAAAATCAACAGTTATACATATAGGTGTACCTATTTCGTCATGTCTCCTGTAGCCTTTACCAATATTGCCTGTGTTTTCGAGGATAACCCTGCCTAAGCCTAATTTTTGTAAACTATTTTTAACCTCTTTAGACAAGGTTACTATTTCTTCATTATTTTTCTTTAAAGGCAAAATTGCTGCTTTTATTGGCGATAAATGAGGTTTTAGCTTTAAAACAACTCTTGTTTTACCATCATCAAGATCTTCCTTAACAAATGCTTCGTTTAATACAGCTAAAATACCTCTTTCAACACCAGCTGATGGTTCTATGACATACGGTACGATCCAATCACCTTTTTTATCTTGAACTGCCATCTTGCTATTTGAATGCTTATTTTTTTCAACATTGGATGTTATATTAAGTTCATCTTGTTTTTTAGAATGTGAGGCTAAATCAAAATCTGTTCTATTAGCAATACCTTCTAATTCTTCTAATCCGTGTGGAAACATATACATCAAATCCACAGTTTTCTTAGAGTAATGGGCTAGCTCATCTGTGGGTACATTGTATAACTCAATTTTTTCTATGGGTACACCCTGTTCCTTCCACCAATTAAGTCGTTTTTGTACCCATTCATCTAATTCTTGTTCATCATTTCCAGGTTCAACAAAATATTCTAATTCCATTTGTTCAAACTCTCTAACTCTAAATATAAAATTCCTAGGAGTTATTTCGTTCCTGAACGCTTTTCCTATTTGAGCTATACCAAATGGTATCTGCTTTGAAGTAGAATCAACTACATTTTTAAAATTTGTGAAAATTTGTTGAGCGGTCTCTGGTCTTAAATAAGCAAAAGATGACCCATCATCTATTGGCCCAACATTTGTTTTAAACATTAGATTGAATTGTCGAGGTTCAGTTAAATCCTCTTTTTTACACTCTGGAGGCACCTGATCGGCTCTGAATCTTTTCTGACAAGATTTACAGTCAACCATGGGATCAGAAAATGTACTTTCATGCCCGGAGTATTTTAATACTAGTGGGTTTGTTAATATTGATGAGTCTAAGCCTTCAATATCATCGTTTTCATAAACCATAGACTCCCACCAAGCATTCTTAAGATTATTTTTAAGCTCAACACCTAAAGGACCAAAATCATAGACGCCTTGAAGACCGCCATATACTTCATTTGATTGAAAAATAAACCCTCTTCTTTTGCAAAGAGCGACTAATTCGTCCATATTTTTTGCAGCCAAAATAAATTTCCTTATATATTAGACAAATGTCTACTATTATGAGTTATACATAATAAAGCATTTTTCTAATTTGTGCTTTACATTAATAACATGATCACTTAATTTATGATTATAACAAGCAAATCTGAAAAAATAATGAAACTTCTATTTTATTTTCTTTCTATTATGCAGAATAGGCTGTTTGATCATTTAGTTAATATCTACTTGTGTTTATGTCGTTAAATATATTTAATTTATCTGTGAATATGAAAATATAATGAAACTTTTATTTTATCTTCTATCTTTAGTACCTAAGTGGCTATTTGAATATTTAATTGATATTTATTTAAGTTTAGGGGTTTATAAATATTCTTTTGGTTATAAGGTGACTTTTAAAAATATTGAAATAGCTTTTCCAGATAGAAATAAAAAAGACGTTACTTTACTAGCAAAAAGAAGTTTCAAAGAATCAATAATTTCTGGTTATGAGTCGATTTATACATGGGGAAGAAATGATGCGAAGGTAAATAGTAATATTCTTAGAATAGAAAATAATTATTTAATAAACAATTTAAAAGAAAATGGTTTGATAGCAGTATCTTTTCATAATAGAAGTGTTGATATGTTATTGACTTGGATGAACTCTCAACACACAACAACCAGCCTATTTAAAAAAATAAAAAATAAAACTCTTAATTCTTATGTAAAACATAGAAGAGAATCAAACAATTCGAAATGCTATGAGACAAATTTAAGCGGAGTAAAAGAGATCTTTAAGTCATTAAAAAATAATAAGATTGTATGCTTTGCTGCTGATCAAGTTCCAAAGAGGGGATTCGGAGAATATATTAATTTTTTTAATGTTGAAACTTACACGACTACGTTGGTTCAATCTCTTGTAAAAAAAACTAAAGCTAATGTTATGTATTTCTTTATACAATCAAGCCCAAGTAACGATATAAATATAATTTTAAAACATTGTAATGAAAATATTTATAAGGATAGTGGGCACTTACTATGGTTAAATAAAGACATTGAAAAATTTATAATGAATAGACCTGCAGATTATTCTTGGGAATATAAAAGATTTAAGAGATCTAAAAATTTACCAAATAATTTTTATGAAGATACTTAATTATTTTGACCAAAACATTGGTGTCAAAATTACCAATAAAGTAAATATTTCGAGTCTACCAAGTAGCATTGCAAATGCCAAAACCGACTTGCTTAAGGCATTGATTGACGAATAATTTTCAGAAACCGCACCTAGTCCAGGACCAAGGTTATTTAAACATGCACCAACTGATGAGAAAGCTGTTTCAAAGTCAACTCCTGATGCGAGAATCAACATTAATAAGATTAAAAAAGACATTACATAAATGGAGAAAAATCCCCATACAGAAGTTGCAACTTCATCATCTACATTTTTTGTCCCAATTTTTAATGATATTACTGAGTTGGGATGAATGATTTTCATAATGTTTTTATAGGCATGATTAATCATTATCAAGACTCTCCATGACTTAACCCCACCACCCACAGAACCAGAACAAGCACCAATAAAAGCTCCAATTAACAATAAAAATGAAATTGAAAATGGCCACTCAGATGAATCAGAAATAGAAAAGCCAGTTGTTGTAATCATAGAGACTGTATGAAAAGTAATTTCCCTAAGAGACAATCCAGAACCACCCACATATGATAAAAGTACTGCAAGAGATAAAATCACAACCAATATCGATAAAAAGAACTTTAATTCTGGATCATATAAATATTTAAGAGGTTTTTTCTTAAAAACAGCAAAATAATGAAGCGTAAAGCTTAAAGCAGAAAGAATCATAAACAGTATACAAATAAACTCTATAAAAGTGCTATTAAAGTAACCAATACTTGCATCGTGTGTTGAGAATCCTCCTATGGCTACAGTTGACATTGCGTGTGATGCGGCATCAAAAACTGACATGCCGCCTAAGAAATAAAAAATACCACATAAAAACGTAAGGCCAAGATATATCAACCACAGAACCTGAGCAGTCTCTTTAATCCTTGGTGTTAGTCTTTGCTCACCCATTGCTCCGGGCACTTCAGTTCTATATATTTGGCCTCCACCAATGCCTAATAAAGGCATAACTGCAATTGCAAGAACAATCAGTCCCATTCCTCCCATCCATTGTAATAATTGTCTATAAAATAAAATTGATTCAGGAAGAGCATCTAAATTTGAAATTACAGTAGCGCCGGTTGTAGTTATTCCAGACATAGATTCAAAAATAGAATCAATTACACTCATTCCACTAAGGTAAAAGGGTATTGATCCGGCAATAGACAGAACTATCCAAAAGAGCACTATTATAATGAAGCCTTCTTTATTAGACATTTCGTTGGTTGAACCCTTTGTAGCAAGAAATCCAATCAAACCAATTAATCCTATAACTATTAGCGCATATATAAATAAATGCATAGATCCATCATTAAAGATAGCAGAAACAATAATTGGAAAAATATAAGAAGCACTAAAAAAAAGAATTAGAATACTAAATAAGTTAATTATCGATTTAAAGTTCATCAGTTTGTTTTAAACAAAACCTCAACTTCAGACACCATATTTTTATTAGCTAAAAATATTATTAAATGATCATTTAAACAAAGCTCGACTTCCGACCTTGGCATTATTAACTCTCCATGTCTAATAACTGCTCCTATGGAAGCGCCCTCAGGAAGCGAAATCTCTTTGATAGATTTTCCAAAAAGCGACGAAGTATATTCATTTGCATGTACTATGCCTTCAACTGCTTCAGCACCTGTGTCCATTTTAAGCATAACGTCTTGTGTTACATCACTATCTCGCAAGTCTTGCAAAACAGAAGAAACGGTAAGTCTATATGGCGCAACATAGATGTCTATAAACCCTGGTACAAGTCCTAAATAAGAGGGATTGTTTAAGATAATCATTGTTTTTTTAGCTCCCATCTTTTTTGCAAGCAAAGATGACATTAAATTTGTTTCATCATCATCAGTAAGGGCACAAAAAATATCTATATTCGAAATACTTTCACTTTTAAGCAAATCTTCATCAGTAGCAGAGCCATGAAGAACAATAGTTTTATCCAGCTGTTTAGATAAATTTGCACATTTTTCTTCATCAGAATCTATTATTTTAGTTTTGTATTCTCCTTCAATTTCTTTTGCAAGTGACATACCTATTTTTCCGCCACCAACAATCATGACTCTAGAATAAGTTTCTTCATGATCTCTAAACTCATCTACAATTTGATCAATATTTTTTTCAGATGAGATGAAATATACCTCATCATTTTCTTTTATTATTGTTTCACCAGATGGAATAAATGGTTTCCCCTTTCGGTATATCGAAGCAATAAATGCATCTGTTTCTGGCATATCATCTTTAATACCTTTAAGTTCTCTTCCAACAAGCTTGCCTTTCTTTCTAGCTCTTACACTAACAAGATTAACTTTTCCATCAGCAAACTTTTCGATTTGGTGGGCTCCAGGGTGAAATATTAAATCTTTAAGATGATTTTTTACCTCATTTTCTGGACTTATGAGTATATCAATTGCATTATCACCAAAAACTGTCAAATCATTTCCATATGCCGAATCAGTGATTCTGCAAATCGTTTTTTTAACATTAAACGATTTCTTAGCTATCTGACATGCGATTATATTTACTTCATCATCTGATGTAACAGCTATTACTGTTGTAGACTCGTCTGCACTAGATTTTTTTATTGATACAGGATGAGATGCATGACCTTCTATTGTTAAAATATCCAGCTTTTCTTCTAGAGAATTAAGTGCATTTTTATTTTTATCAATAATTGCAACATCATAACCATTACTTACTAGAGCACGAGCAAGATTGCCACCAACTCGCCCAGCACCTAAAATTAGTACTTTCATAGTGTGTAAATTAAACCTCTTTTTGAAGAATTAAAAGACTTATGTGAATTTTTTTTAAACGAAGAAATTTTTATAGGAATTAAAAGCATCTTTTGATGATATTATATTTTTGTTAGGAAATTGTAAGTCAGTAATTACTATCACTCTATCACATGTATTTATATATAAACCTGATGCATCAAATTTATGAATAGATCCTGGTTTACCTGAAGACGAATCATTGGTTAATTTTAAATTATGGATTTTGATAGTTATATCTTTATGTACAAATGATGTTCCAGGCCAGCCATAATAAGCTCTAAATTTATTATGAATAGATGAACTATCCTCTTTGAAATCAAGTAATCCATCCTCTTTATTTATTTTTTTACAATAAGTTTTTTTAGTTTCATCTTGTTCAACAAAAGATGATTTATCCTGTTTTACGTAATCTAGAACTTCGATAAGCTTATTTACTGATAACACTGTAAGTTTTTTTTCAAGAGTATTTTTGTTATCTAAAGGATTTATATCACATGTGAATTGCTTAATAATTTTTCCTGAATCTAGCAACTTATTCATTTTTATATATGTTACACCAGTCACTTTGTCACCCATTAACAATGAGCTTTGAATAGGAGATGCGCCTCTATACTTAGGAAGTAAGGAGAAATGAATATTTATTGGAAATAACTTTGGTAGTTTCAGAAGCCACTTTGGAATGATTCTGCCATAAGCAACAACAAGAAGGATGTCTATATTTAGATTATTTAATGTTTTTTTAAACTCATCTTCATTTAAATCAGTCGGCATAAATACTGGAATTTTATGTTTATTTGCCTCAATAGCCACGGGCGATTCAATTAGTTTATTCCCCCTTTTGCCAAGTTTGTTATTTTGGGTTATTACTCCTTTAATGTTAATTTTTTTTGATGCTGATAAAAATTTAAGAATATCCGCGGAATTAGATGGAGAGCCTGCATATAAAATATTCATAATAACAATATCTTCTGTTATTTTCTGTTAAATTCTTTTAAAAGTTTTTTTCTGACCCTATCTCTTTTTAAAGCACTTATATAATCTACCATTAATTTGCCTTCTAAATGGTCAATTTCGTGTTGAATGCAAATTGATAGCATGCCTTTAGGTACTGTTTCATGTTCTTTTCCTTTTAAATCTTGCCACTTAAGCTCAATATTGTCTGGCCTAGCAATATTATGATTAAAACCAGGTATAGAAAGGCAGCCTTCCTCAAATTCTACTAATTTATGGTCCTTTTGTACTTTATATTCGGGGTTAACAAAAACCATAGGCTCATTTCTTTCTTCAGATAAATCCATTACTACCAGTCTTATATGCTCATCTACTTGTGTAGCTGCTAAACCAATCCCATTAGCATCATACATTGTGTATAACATGTCATCTGACAATTTTTCTAGACTTTTGTCGAATTTTGTAATCTTTTTGGCAACAGTTCTTAGTTTTGGATCTGGAAAAACTAAAATTTTTAATTTTTTAGACATATTCTGTTAAATTTCATTATAATTTCTGAATTATAATCTAGATAACTATTAAGAGAACAAAAATATGTCAAATTCAAGTGTACAGGTTGCCATTATTATGGGCTCAGATAGTGATTTGCCCGTCGTAGAGGCAAGTTTCTCTATTCTTGAGTCATTTGGCGTTAAATTCACTAAAAATGTAATGTCTGCTCATAGAACTCCACATGATGTAATGGATCTTATTAAAAGATCTGAAGAAAATGGCTGTAAAGTATTTATAGCTGCAGCTGGAATGGCTGCGCATCTAGCTGGAGCTGTAGCTGCACATTCAACGAAACCAGTTATTGGGATTCCAATTGAATCAGGTGGAATGGGTGGAATTGATTCATTGCTTTCAACAGCTATGATGCCTCCGGGTGTTCCTGTTGCAACAGTTGCTGTTGGTAAAAGCGGTGCAAAGAATAGTGCTATTTTGGCTATTCAAATTCTGGCAACATCTGATGATGAGCTTGCTCAAAAACTAAAAGATTATAAGTCAAATATGAGGGATGAAGTTTTAGAGAAAGACAAGAAACTTAACTCATAATTGAAAAATAAATCTTTAGATATTAGTTCATCAGTAGAGTGGATTAAATCAGGAAAAATACTTGTTCATCCAACAGAGGGTATTTGGGGTCTTGGCTGTGATGCTTTTAATGCAGATGCTGTTAATAAAATATTTAAAATAAAACGAAGAAGTAAAAATAAGAGCTTTATACTTCTTTCAGAATCGCTAGATTTTTTAAAGAAATATATACAAGATCTCAACAAAGAGGATGAAAAATTTTTAGAAAATTATTGGCCAGGACCAGTAACATTTCTTATAAAGTATAATCAAAACCTACCAAGGCATCTCCACACAGAAAATGAAAAGATTGCTGTAAGAGTAAGTAATCACTTACCTATAAAGTCCCTTTTAAATGAACTTTCTGGACTTATGGTTTCAACATCATCTAATATTTCTGGTGATGACATTATTCAAGATCCAATTAAAATTCTTGAGTTTTTTGAATCAAATGATTTGGCATATTATGATGAGCAACTTGGACAAACAAAGAAACCATCCAAGATAGTAGATTTAGAGTCTAAGTCTGTAATTCGTGAATAAAATGAAGCATAAAATTGAAAATAATTTAATAGACTTACAGTCTGACATTATTAATGCTTTTAAATCTCTTGAATCCGAAAACAACTCAATTATTTCATTCGATGAGTGGAAGCGAGATGAAGGTGGTGGCGGCAAAACATTTGTAATAGAAAATGGATCTTTCTTTGATAAATGTGCAGTAAATTTTTCATCTATCAAAGGAGAGGAATTACCCAAAACTGCATTAGCTAATAATCTAAACAAAGAAGTTAAATATGGATATAAGGCAATGGGAGTTTCTGTAATATCACATCCAAAAAATCCAAATGTTCCAACTAGTCATATGAATGTTAGGTTATTTGGAATTTTGGATAAAAACAGTGAAATAGATGAGTGGTGGATTGGTGGGGGATATGACTTAACTCCTTTCATAGTATTTGAAGAAGATATTAAAAAATGGCATAGAAATGCAAAAGCGTTTCTAGATGAAATTAATAGCGATTATTACCCCTGCTTTTCTGACAACTGTAATAATTATTTTAAAATACCGCACAGGAACGAGAGAAGAGGAGTTGGAGGTATTTTTTTTGATAATGTCACAGATTTATCTTTAGAAAATAGTGTAAAAATGCTTGAATCTGTTGCAAATGCTTACCTAGGATCCTACATGGAAATTGCAAATAAAAGGAAAAACACTAAATTTTCAGATACAGAAAGAGATTTTCAGCTTATTAGAAGGGGCAGGTATGTAGAATTTAACCTTATTTACGATAGAGGCACTTTATTTGGACTTCAATCAAATGGGAGAATAGAATCAATTCTGGCGTCTTTGCCAAATAATACTAAATGGCAGTATAAAAAAACAGAAGAGTACATCAGATTAGAAAAAGAGCTTTTATCAACAATTAATAAGGATTGGAATGTCTAAATTATATAAATTAGGTGTTGTTGGAGATCCAATTGAGCATTCACTATCTCCTTTTATCCATTCAAGATTTTCAAGAGAAACGAATATTAATATTGAGTATTTGCCTTTTAAAGTTAAGCAAGACGATTTTGCATCCTTCGTTTCTGAGTTTTTCAAAGACTCTTTGTCAAAGGGTCTTAACATAACACTACCTCATAAAAAATATGCTTCAATGCTTGATGGAGTAATTTCAAAAGAAGCAAAGTATATAAATGCTGTAAATACTATTGTTAAAGATGAGAAGAAAATTTTTTTATACTCAACCGATGGCGTGGGCTTTATTGATGATATTAAAAACAAAGGCTTTATGTTTAAAGACAACAAAATTTTGATAATAGGTGCTGGCGGGGCTGCAGAAAGTATTCTATACACAGTTGCTAACAATAAGCCTAAAGAAATAACTTTGTATAACCGGACTATTGAAAAGGCCGAAAAGTTATGTAGAAAATATTCTCATATTTCTAAAACAGAATCTGTTCTTGATCATAACGGTCCATATGACATAGTTATTAATAGTAGCTCTGCTGGACTGACAGGTGAATTCAAACCGATTGAAGAATTAAATATTTCAAAAAATACCATTTTCTATGACTTAAATTATTCACTGACTGAAACTCCCTTTTGTAAATGGGCAAAAGGAATTTCTAATAATGTTTATGACGGAATTGGCATGTTGGTTCATCAAGCCGCACATTCTTATAATATGTGGTTCGGTATTTTTCCTGACACAACTAAAGTAATTCAAGATATTGAGGATATGAGAGGATGAAACGGTTTGTTCAATTTATTGCTGGAGCAATTTGTCCAGATTGCAAAAGCAAAGACACAATCGCCCTTAATCCAACTAATGACGAAATCTATTGCGTTAAATGTAATTTTGTTGAAAAAAGACCAGAGCTTAAAGAAACAAAAAGAAATGAAGAAATAAAAGTTATAAATATTGAAGATTATAAAAAGAATAAAGATAAAAATTAATAGAATTTAGACCTTCAAAACGATATTATACCTATCGAAAAATTTTGTAATTTTCTTTGTTGTATATATATAAATGACTTATAATGCATCATAAG
>TARA_B100000963_G_scaffold69120_2_pt1 | contig 11578 bp, 10 predicted proteins | sample TARA_B100000963 | Tara Oceans TARA_B100000963 (sample SAMEA2622097) | marine metagenome | biome: marine biome (ENVO:00000447); feature: surface water layer (ENVO:00002042); material: "saline water (ENVO:00002010), including plankton (ENVO:xxxxxxxx)" | depth 5 m | reverse complement strand
AAGTGACATTAACAATCAGGTTGACGGCAGCGCGATTGTTAGTTAAAACAGTTTTGATTGTTCCTTGTATCGTGCAATTGGTATTATCATCCGGGTGCATAAATTCAATAGTGATCTGGTCTCCAGCATTAATATTGAGATCATAAACTGCACCTAAGGGCATCGCTATTCTTTGCCACTGGACCAGCGCAGGTACAATCTTGTATTTCTCGTGCGCCCCGCGGGTCTGCTCCACAACCTGTTGGAACGCGGACCGATCCCGGCGCAGCCTCGCGTACGCAATGTACTGCCGCAGCAGCTCCTGGTTGTACTGATACCGGTGGCCCAGCATGATGGAGCTTAGGGAGGTTTTCTTTGCCCCGAAATAGTGCGCCAGTCTCCGTTCTCCCACTGCGCTGGACTATATGGGGGGCCGAAGCGGCCGCTCGAGGAGCCACACCCATGGTGGGGTACCCAAAGTACGGAGCGATGGTGGATTGGGCGCTGGTGGTGCCGGTGGCCGGGCTCGTGTCGTGCGTGCTCCGGACCCGGGCGCACCGGTCGCTGCTGGGCTCGGTGGTGGTGCTGGCGCAGGCCACGGCGGTGATGCTCTTTATCTTTCTGGCCCACCGCACCGGCCGGCATGTAGCAGCGGGGGTGGCAATCGCCGCGTGGGTGTGGACGCTCGTCCGCGTCAACCGCGGCGGCGCGAACGAGGCGTCGTTCCTCAAGGTGGTCGAGGCTCTCTCCCCGGTGTCCTACATACTGGCCTACCCGCTCTTCTTCACCGGAAACAATGCGCTCGAGAGGGGGGTCGGCGCCGCCATTTTGGTGATTCACGCGGTGACGATCCCGTCGATCGTCATCCTCGTCTGGGCCGAGGAGCTGCACGAGCGCTGGGGGTGCTACGGCAGCCAGGCCACAATCTACGATTACGATAAGGTACGGCGCGCCTACAGTCTACTGCCCCTTCCCCTCCAAAACAAACGCGTGCTAACCCCTGGTCCCACATGCAGGGAATGTGCGGAATGTGGAATATCGACCAGGTGCAGATCTGTCGCGACATCCAGTCGTCGCAGGGCGGCGACGGTGCCGCGATCAACTTCGACTGCACCTCGGACACGGTGCCGTGGGAGTTCTTCGGCAAAATGATCCACCGCATCGTCGGCTACGAAATGGTCGCCATCAACTTCTGGGTGGTGTTCATGATCGAGCAGTTTGCCACCATGCCTAGCCCGTGACGGCGTACGGCACCGCCATCGCCGCCCCGAGCGACAGCAGCACCGCCGATGCTGCCGACGAGTCGTCCGCTGCAATGAGCACCGTGGTGGCCGCGCAGGCGAGCACGGCCACCCCGGCCCGAACGCGGGCAAACGCGTGCGGCAGCAGCACCAGCAGCGCGGGTGCCACCAGCAACGCGGGGTGGGGGGTGTCCGGCATCAGCAGCACCACCAGCACCAGGCACACGAAATCGGCCAGCATGTTCGGCGGGGACTCGTGCGCCCGGAACAGCCGGGTCACCTCCAGCGTGTTGGCGTTGACCAGCTGCAGGTCGAAGACCCACGCATCGCCGTCGTCGGTCAGCGCCCGGGTCCACATCGAGGGCACTGCTCCGGGGACACCGTACTCTTCGGGGGGGTCCCCAGCGATGTAGCGCAGCGCGGGGCGGTCGTTGGACGGTTTGCGGAGCAGCAGGCGGCTGGGAAGCTCCTCCAGCAGCCGCGGCCCGGGCTCGTCCACGGTGATGGTCCGCGTCTGCGCCGAGGCGCAGCTCCTGGCCCAGTCATCCACCGTGGACCCAAACTGATCTACGATAGACTCTAGCACTTTATTCATAGTATCCGTAAAGCGGTAGACAACGGGGATATAGTGCAGCTCTGGTGGGTGGTGGTGCGCTCGGTGAACGTTAAAATGTGCACCATAAGCTCCGCCGGCAGCTGCCGCCACACCAGCGCCGCTGCCGACGACGGCTCGGCACGCGATCGCACGCGGCTGTAGGCGGTCACGGCCACCCGCACGCGCTCGCGGTCGACCGCCGGGAACAGCGCGTGCGTTGTGGGAGACCACACAAACCACCGTCGCAGGAAGGCCGCCGTGTAGGCCCGTTGGGCGGGCATCGCCAGCAGCACTCGCAGCGGCCGCCGCTCGGCGCGGAGCGCAAGGTGGAACATGGCCGGGTCGGGGTCGCACCACTGGAGCAGCTGCTCCCCGGGGGGGATCCGTAGCACGGCGTGGACAAAGGTGCGCATCTCGGCGTCGGCGTGCAGCGACGCCGTCCGGAAGGCCCTCCACCGCAGGCTGCCCGCCCCCCACGACCCAGCGGACGCCAGCAGCAGCAGCTGCACCGTCTCCACCACCCCGGTCTTGACGGCCCGGAGCAGCGGCACGCAATCCGAGTCGACCGCCCCGCCGGTGAACGCCTCGGGGTCCGCCCGGGCCAGTAGCAGCGCGCGCACGCACCCCGGCAGCTTGAAATCGATCGCGCACTGCAGTGGGGTCGACAGATGCGCGTGCGGCAACCGCCGGGCGTACCGGCCCGGCGCCGTCGCGTCGGCCCCGCGCCGCAGGATCGCGGACACCGCGTCGCAGATGGACGCGTCGGTTGCATGCACCGCGTTGCCGCGGTACAGGGCAATCACCAGCGGCGACGCGCACTCGGGCGCCTGGATGCCGGTCCCGAGGCTGCCGTCGTTGATCACGTAGTACCCGCTCCACTCGGCGGCGGTGCCGCCCACCATCCCAATCAGCTGGGGGTCGCGCAGCCACGCCGCCATCGCGATCGGGCTCGACGTCGGCATGCACGACGCAATCCACTCCTCGGCCGACGGATCCAGCCGTGGCTGCAGGTACTCGACCACCGCGTAGTGCTTGCGCTGCATCGCGGCCAGCATGGGGGTGAGCCCGGACACCGCCGGCTGCGCGGGGTCGAGCTCAAACTCTTCGACCAGGCACCGCACCACGTCCAGGCGGCCGTACCCGGCCGCCACCACGAGCACCGGCAGCGACGCCAGGGGGGCTAGCACGTCCATGTGCTCGCGCTGCAGAGCGGTCCCGGCGGGCGCACCCAGCCGGACCGGTTTGGCCCGGGCAAGGCCGCGGCCGTACCGCGCGAGCAGCGCACGCACCAGCTCCGCCGAAGCCCCAGGCCCCGCCGCCGTCTGCAGCAGCCCGGCGCCGTTCCGGGTGGCGTGGACCGCGCAGTCCAGGTGGTGGTGGTTCAGCACAAACTCGACCGAGCCGCTCGCCGCCGCCGCCAGAATCGTGGCGACCGTGGCATCGGCCCGGGTGACCACGGGGCGCGTGCGCATCGGAGCGGTGCATTGCGGGCGGGGGCAAACTGAGCAACCCAATTTAGGGGGTATATGCCATGTGGCGGCGAGCTGGCAGAAATCGGCATATCACGCAGTCAAGTTGTACACACCAGCACAATCCCGCCATGAAGAAAATCAACGCCAAGCTCTGGTCGGCGTTCCAGCAATCGGTGCAGTCGAATAGCATCCCGATGCGCATGTCGGGGAACCGGTACAGCGCCGCCGGCGGCGGCCCGCACGGCGCGTGCGTCCACGGCGGCGCCAACCCGGCGTGCAGCGGCACCTCGATGTTTCCCACCACCAAGGTGGCCATCCGGCCGCAGCTCTTCGACGACGGCTCGGAGCAGAACCCGTACGTTGGCATCGACGCCCACAAGCCCAAATCGACTGCGCTGACCAGCAAGCTCAAGGTCTGGTGCCGCAGCGTGATCATCTCCGCCACCGGCGACGTGTACATGGGCGCCAACACGCTCGTGTTTCTCGTGTGGCTGTGGCAGATCACCCGCACCGACGACGGCAGGCCGTTCTTCGTCGAGCCGGGCTGGGTCACGTACCCGTACATTCATACCGGCGTGTGCGAGTGGGTGCAAACCGTGCTCAGGACCGCGTGGCCGCCGCAGTCGTCGTCGCCGCTCACGATGGTCACCGTCGCCACCAAGGAGCGGGCCGACCTCACCGTCAACGGCGGGGGCCGGCACTGTCGCGAGGAGCTGCCGTTCCGGGGGCTGAAGCTCACCGACATTCTGAAAGACAGCCCGATTGAGATGCAGGTCTGGCTCCGAGACCTGGTGCGGGATCACCCGCCGCCGGTCGCGTTTGCCATCGCGGGCCTCAAGGTGAGCCGGCTGTCCGGCCTCGCGGGACCCCGCCGCGACCGAACCCGGGCCGAGGCCGCCGCCGTCGGCCGGATCGCCATTATCGACCCGCTCGGCGGCTTGGTCATGGGGCACGGCCTGCAGGACGGAGATTCCACCCTCGGCAGCCAAAACTACGAGCCGATGTTCAAGCGAATCTGGCGAAATATGCCGGGCGGGCTGTCCGAGCGCCGCGAAGCGCAGTTTATCGACGCCTTGGATTTTCCGTTGCGGGTGGCCGGCAACGTTGGCCGCATGCTCCTCCACATCTGGAGGATGGGCACCGTCGACACCAAGAGCGAAAAGTGCGTCATCCCGGAAACGCGGCGGTTCCGGCGGTGGCTGTCGAGCTGCTGGATACCGTCGTTGCAGGGAAACCGCAACTCTCCGTGCATCTCGATCGAGCTGTCGCACACGGTGTACCGCTCGCCGCCCATGGCCGACGTGCTCGCCGCGTTCGAGCGGCAGGACCTTCGGATCACGCTGCTCCCGGCGGTGGCCGACAGAGTGAGCGATGCGCAGGCGCTCGTGCGGCAGGCCGAGCTGCCGGACGGGCTGTCGTGGCTCAAACGGGCCACCCATTGGTTCCGTCCGCTCGATCCGGTCCCTAGCGGCCGGGCGACCGTCGTGGTGATGGCCACCGAAGCCAACCCGCTCACGTGGTCCGATCTCCGGCAATACGTTGTCGCCGAGGTGCCCGAGGTGGCCATCGTGCTTCGGCCGTCGCGGTCCATCAGGTGGTTTGTCCAGACAGAGTCGGCTTGCGAGTACGACCTGCTCCGGTGGATGGGCGTCGTCGACGCAGAGGACCGCGGGGACTCGGTCTGGCACGCGGCGCACGTCCCGCTCGGCACCGCCCCGGACTGGAGCGACCGCGACAACAAGCTGCCCACCGGGTCGCAGCCGACAACCTGCGACTACGCGCGCGCTCGGCTGGCCGTGTCGGTGTGCAACGCCTTGGTGGGCGACCACGTCGACGGCGCCATGCGGACCACGGCCCCGTTCACTAGCAATGCAGCGGCCGCCACCCGCGAACGCCTCGAGCTCAACGGACCGGCAGCGAAGCGTGCGCGCGTATATGTGGAGGAGGGAGATTCGGTTTAAGAGGCAATAAATAGAATGGTGGTGTCGCTGCGCGCGTGCCTCGCCACGGGGGACCGCTCCGCCTTGCCCATGCTCGCCCCGTACCCGTACTTGCTCCGGCTGGCCACGGTCGAGTGCGCCAACAGCGTCCGGAACGGCCAGGGGCCCGCCAAGCGCCGGCGGCTGGTGCCAAACAGCCGCTGCATCGCCCGGTTCCGGGGGGGCAACGCCGAACCGGAGGCGACGGGGCTGGCCGACATGGGGCCTCGGGCCAGGCTGGTCCAGTTTCTGCAGCTGATCGATCACCTCGGCACCGCGCCGTGGGCCTCGAAGCGGTTCGAGCCAAACGACACAATGATCGCCCGCCTCACCGCGTCGCACCTCAAGCTGATCACGTGGTGCGAGCGGCCGCCGGTGCAGCTGTACGACCTGCTCTCGCTCCCGCTCGACGAGGCGCCATACCCGCAGGAGACGTTGAACTACGTGTGGATCACCAACCGGCAGCAGGGCAAGACCTCCACCATCGCAAAGTTTATCGCCGCGTTGGCCCTGGCGAGCAAACCCGCCGCCATGCTGGTGTGCGTCTACAGCACGAAACACAGCCGGGCCGGCGAGCTGGTGGCGGCCAGCAAGCGGTACTACCACTGGATGATGACCGAGGAGGGCCGGCACCCAAAGTGGCCGTCGATCACGCTCCGCCGCGACAACGAGCGGGGGTTCGAGGTCGCGTTGTCGCCCACGGCAGCGGCCTCGGGGGTATACGCCAGGCCGAAGAACCCGGACACCTGCCGGGGAGACGCGCCGTCCGCAGCCTTCTTCGATGAGGTGGGGTTCATGAGCGCCGCGTTCTGGTACCAGTTTGCGCTGCCGCTCTCGCAGATCGCGGGCCGGCGGTTCACCTGCACCACGACCCCGCCGCCGCCGAAGAGCTACTTTGATCAGTTTTGCAACCAGGTCCGGGCCGCCAACGCCGACGGCGATTTCTTTTTCGGGCTGATCAACCACTCGCTGGCGTGCGCCCAGTGCATCGCCGCCCGCAAGGCCACCGAGTGCTGCCACAGACTGCACCTCGTCCCGCAGTGGAAGTCGATGCTCAGCATCACCAGCTCGCTGGGAAAGCTCATGCCCCGCCACCGCCAGGCCCAGTTCACGCAGGAGGTGTTCGGCGTCATGGCGTCCGAGGGCAGCGCGTTCCTGGACGCCAAGCTCCTGGACGCCGTCCGCCAGCGCGTCCCGGTCACCACGTGGCGAGCCCGGTGCCCCACGATCTGGGTCGGCATCGACCCGCCAGCCCACGACAAGTCGGACATGGGCCTGGCCGCGTTCCTGGTGTCGCCGTCCAGCGGACAGATCGTCATCATCGGGGCAGCCGCGGTCGAGAGCGGGGCCACGGAGGTCAACGAGATCCAGCGCACCGTGGACAAGTGGTGCAGCGACCTTCGCCGGCACCCGTTTGTGAAGCCCGGCTCGCCTCTCATCCCAATCGTCGAGTGCAACAATAACGACATCCTGTCCCGCTCGATCGTCAACGCCATCACCGCGCAGAGCGGGCCCACGTACATGCCGTTTGTCAAAGAGCGGTTCCAGCGACACTACACCGACGGGGTGGGGGTGTGGACCACCGCAGAGACGAAGCTCGCCGCGCTCAGCGTCGTCTACCAGGCGTTGCTCGACGGGCGCATCTCGGTCGCCGCAGAGGTCTGCACCATCAACCGGGACGTCATCGATCCGAGGGCCCAGCCCGCGCCGGACCGCTCCACCATTATCAACCGCCTCTTCGACGAGCTGGGGCAGTTCGGCTTTGACCCCAGGGGCAAGGTCACCGGGAAACTCTCGGAGGACAGCCAGGACGACCTGGGGATGGCGTTCTTGCTCGCCATGTACTGGCGCGTCAGCGTCAAGGCCGCCGACCCCTCGGTGCGGGATTGATGTCCTACCGCTTAAAGTTGCTCGCCCAGCCCGCCACCACCGCGGATACGGCAATCATGGCGCTCTCCGTCCACCCGCCGCCCCCGGTAAGCACCACGGGGTAGAGGAGCGCCGTCGTCGCCCACAGCATGCCCACGGCGCTCTGCACCGACGGCTGGTACCCGCAGAAGCCGCACAGGCCCAGCCCCATCACAAAGCGCACGATCCGCACCGCAGAGCCCCCGAGCGACCGCGACGGCAGCGTCGCCGCGATCAGCGCCATCAGCACCGGTTCCAGGCGCCGGCCTCGCGACGCGACCGCCGTGGCCGCCATCGCCGCCAAGAGCCCGTGCGACCAAAGCGGCTGCAGGGGAAGCCGCTCGTGGGTCACGGCCAGCGACGAGCACGCAAACGCCCAATTGAACAGTAGGTCACCCCGCTCCGACACTCGTGGGGCCGCCACCGCGATCGCCAGCAGCCCGGCGCTCACCGCCATCGCCAGCACATCGTCGAACCAATGCGGCTTGGTCCACGTCACCGCCACCACGCACTCGGGGCCGCACCGCTCCCACGTCGTCGCGTACTCGGACCGGAAGTCGAGCTGCCGCGCCCCGGCGGGCGACTGCGTCCAGCACTGGCCAGAGTCGGTCGGAGAGGGGCACACCCATCGTGCAGCGACTCCGCCGGCCGTGCAGTACCGCGGAACCTCGTCGGCGCCGTTGTACAGCGACCCGCCGCACAGCGTCGTGGGCCGCGCCGCCGCAAAGACGATGGGGTCAACCCCGGCGCCGGTCGAGTTCGACACCAGCACCCCGGTGCCGTCGGGCGACCGCGCCACCCCAGAGGCCGACCCCACCGACAGGCCCACAGGGGCGCAGTCAAGCCGCAGCTCGTCCACCGAATAGTACCCAAGGGCTACCGCCGCCACCACCACCGAGGGGGGTAACATTTCTAGGCACTCCAGCGTCTCAGACTAGCGGCGATATATATATATATTGGCGCTTTTTAATTGCACACAAGGCTGGCGGGCGCGGGCAGCGCTTCTCGCCGATAGTCTACCACCACTCCTCTGCCCCTTTGTGCGTGACGGCTGGCTGCGCGCTCACCGCAATCAACACGGTGCCCCCAAGCAGCGCAATGAACAGCAGCACGGCCCACACGCCCTCCCACCCGTACTCTGGGTAGTGGTACCGCTCGATGATCGTGCCGCCGGGGTGGTCGCACGCGCCCGGCCCCTCCAGCACCCCAGTGGGGTAGCAGACGCGCCCCGCCGAACACTCGAACGTCTCGCGGCACGCGGTGTGGTTGTACGGGTCCATGGCGCGGATCGTGTACATGGAGATGTACGGCGCTTCGTGGATCGTCGGGGTCATGATCTCGCGCGGGTCGACGGCCTCTGGGACCCAGTGGTTGCCGCCGTTGACGTAGGACCCCAACCCCGAGACGCTCCCCGTCGGCAGCCCCAGCCCGTGCCCCATCTCGTGGATCAGCACGTTGACCGGCGCGCCGTACGACGGGTCGATGGTCACGTTGCACACGTCGTTGGGGCACGGGATCCAGATCTGCCCGACGGTGTTCCCGGGCAGGTCGGCGGCTGTGACGTTGAACATCTTGGTCTGGATGGCCGGCAGATACTGGTTCCAGACGGAGGCGGCGATGACCGCCAGCCGGAACAGATCCTGGGTCGAGGCGCCCACCACAACGGCGGGGCCCCGGACGGTGCGGCGAAACTCGGCGGCCCCGCCGGCCCACATCGAGCGCGGGGCGCCCGTGTGGTTGGCCACAATGTCGTGCCGCATGGCGCTTTGGGTGCCACCCGTCAAACCGATATAGCGCCGCCGCCGGAGGCGGCCCTCGCGACGGCCTGCGCCACGTACTCGCTCGAGATGTCCCCGCCGAGGAACCGACGGCCCAGCCGCTTACACGCAACGGCGGTGGACCCCGACCCACAAAACGGGTCGACGACCAGGTCGCCCTCGTCGGTGTAGGTGCGGATCAGGTACTCCATCAGCTCAACCGGCTTCTCGGTGGGATGCACCTTCGAGGCCGGGCTTTGGTACACCTCCAACACCGTTGTGGGATACTTTTGCCCTTTCGACTCGTACGTGTGCTCCTTGTACGGGTTGTACGAGCCGGTCGCTCGGTTGGTGCGGTGCCACTTACGGTGGCCCTTGGGATCCGCGGTCATCTGCGGGTTGTACTTGACCGCGCGTTTGTATGCGACGACGATCGGCTCGATCCGGCGCATCGGCTGCCGCTTGGCGTACTTGAACGCCTTGCCCGCCCCGACCACCATGTGCGACGTGAAGGGCTCGGCGGTGGTGCACACGACCGCGCCCCCGCCCGTGGCCGCAAACGCCAGCCGATAGAACTCGGTTGGCTCGAGCGTCATCTCCCACTTGTTCCGGGTCGTGCCGTACGGCGGGTCGGTGAGCACCAGCGTGGCGCCGCCGCAGGCGGCGGCGAGGGATTCGCGCCAGTCGCGCGGTTGAATGTCCATCACGGCAAAGAACCCCGATCCCGCCGCATATACACACGGCCACCGCCGCCGCCGAGGCCGCCGTGCTCACGCAAACGTCACGCAGCGTTCGTCGCTGCCCATCAAGTATGGGTACCGCGCGCGCCCAAACCGTCGGAGCGCCAACGGGATGCGATCCGTCTTTTGACGGGCCCGTTGGTTTAAAGGCACCGGGCAACACGGAGCGGCCCCGCGGTTCAGCGCACTCTTGTAGATGAGGTACGGATCAGCCAGTCTGGCGCGCGGGTCGCCGTGTCTTCTTGCAATGCCCCAACTTTCGGCCAACGAGACCTCTTTTGCCAGCCACGCCACGGGCGACAAAAATCCGCCGAGGTGAAACCCAACTCCTCTGTGGTGCCCCACGCACCGATGATGCGGCAGAGTTTGGGTTGGGTACATGAAGGCAACGGGCGTTTGGCCGCCATGGGCCAATCGAACCACCTCCGGCCCGCGAGACACCGTGTTTCGGTACTTCAACACCGTATGCGGACACAGACCCTCGGCGGGCGGGTTGCATGGTGGTGGCGTGCTCCATAGTTCGTCGGCATCGCCGGAAATGACAACAAACGGCGTAGGCAGGCGCAGATGCTTCAGCTGCTGAAACCCGTACTGCCGTGGAGCGTCCTCGTTCCGCCAGTCTTGCGGGTGCGCCGTCTCCGGCGCCGCGTCAACGTGGTGCGCCGTTCCGTTGTGCACAAGGTACAGCAGCCGGCTGCCGAGGTGGGCAAATCGGGACTGGTATGACGGAAAGAAGAGCGGCTTGGGAGCTCCGCGATCCGTAACGGTGCTTTCCACAATGACAAACAGGTCTACGAAGCGGCTGTGCTCGTACAGCCGAATCTCCACCTGATCGATGTCATAACTCATTCTGAACAAATCCACCACCGGCGTGCCGTTGCAGTGGGGCTGAAGCGGCGGAAACCGCAGCGGGCGCACCGGGCACGCCAGAAACGCCGTGGCATACGCGAGAAACTTGGACACGGCCGCACTACTCGGGGTCCCGCCCGTCTCCGCGCCATAGTGTGGGGTGAGGTCTTTCGCCCACGGCATGTCTTGCGGACGCCACTTCATGGGTGTCTAGCAGAGCTGTGGCGTTGTGGCAGCATCAATTGGTCGAGCGCTTATTTTACGGCCCGAAAATTTGCCAACTTTTTATGTCTAAAACCCCAAGGTGAGAATAGCGGTTATATAGGCGCTGGGCGCCAGTGGGCACGTCATGCCGTTGCCACCGCCGTCGCCGCCGCCGCCGCCAGAGCATTGGTTTCCCGGGCATCCATCAAACTCTAGACCTGTCCCGTGTTTATGGACGAAAAACTATTCAGAGAGTCGTTCGTGGACTTGTGTTTAATGCAAAAAATGAAGACGCAAACTACAATATGGTGCACGGCGCCATCGTCGCGCCCGCCGAGGTCAGCGCGGCGAACGAAGAGCCTGCGGCGACGTTGCCGATGCTTGACTGCACCGCCGCCGCCAGCGAGTGCTTCGCAACTCCCTGTGCGGTGAAACCGAGCATTGACATAATCGACAGCATCATGTTCCCAAGCATGGCTCAAAGAATTATGGCGGCGCGCTCCGGGATCGGCGATGACGGTGCCGTTTCGTGCCAACTTGGCGCGCGGCCTCAGACTGCGCCGCACACCCGGTACACGTGTTGCTCGAGGTAGCGCTGGACGCGTCGATCCGTAGGGACGCACCCGCAGTCGAACGCGCGCTGGGTCCAGAGCAGCAGGCGCAGCGTGGCCCCGAGGTCCTCGAGGTGCGTCTGCGCCGGGCACGCCGGCTCGTCGCAGTGGAGCTCCCTCGCCGACGCGATCGAGAGCTGCGAGGCCGCCCGCGCAATCTCGGCACCGCAGCGGCACATCGCGGCGCAGTGCACCGGCGAGTCGACTAAAATACTGCATCTTGTAGAAAATCTTCTATTAAAC
>TARA_B100000963_G_scaffold325284_1_pt1 | contig 11579 bp, 13 predicted proteins | sample TARA_B100000963 | Tara Oceans TARA_B100000963 (sample SAMEA2622097) | marine metagenome | biome: marine biome (ENVO:00000447); feature: surface water layer (ENVO:00002042); material: "saline water (ENVO:00002010), including plankton (ENVO:xxxxxxxx)" | depth 5 m | reverse complement strand
GCATCATTATGCAATCTTGATAATTTGGTTGATTTTAAATTAAAACACTGTGCCGCACGTACATTTTTGTGTTTATTTGCTGCGATATTCATGCCTGTACCAGATCCACATATCAATATTCCGACGTTATTTTTGTTCAATTTTACTTTTTTTGCTACTTTATGAGCAAAGTCTGGATAATCGACCCTATTATCATTTTGTGGACCTAAATCAAAATATTTATATTTTTTTCTTTCTAAATACATTTTAATATTTTCTTTCAGTTTAAATCCAGCATGATCAGATGAGATAAAAATTTTTTTCAAATTAACTAAATTTATGATTTAAAACGCAAGCCACTAAATGGATTCTATTTTCCTCACCACCATTAAAGGCATTATGATATTTTGTGTTATTGGTAATCCATACAGAGCCATCAGCTGGTAAATGTTTTGCGACGTTATCTATAACCATGATTGATCCAGGATTAGTAATTATTGGAATATGAAGTCTTGCCTCCGGATCTCTGTGCCAACTTAAAGTAGACCTTGGTTCTTTTAATAATATTCTAACTCTTCCAAGTTTATATTTTGATGAAAGAGTATCAAAAACTTCTTTAAAGTACGTTTCCTTATATTCATCAATAAATTCTGAGTAAGCTTCTTCATTTATCATTTCATCTCTTATTACTTCTTTGCCAGAACCATTAGGTTTGGTCCAAAATATACCTCTTGCTTTATGTCCTTTGATAGAATCTGGGTCTCCGGGTATCTGAGTTAATGATATTGCTCCAAAATTTGAAACACCAGTAACTCCCTCAAATCCTTTTATTTTCAATATTTCCTGATAAGCTTCTCTAAGTTTATCAATATCAAACTTGATATCCTGTTTTTCAAAATCGTTAAAATTTAAGTCCATTTAATTGTTTAATATCCTTTTTAAGATATATTTGTATATTACATTTGTCGCATTTTTTAAATATATTTGAACATGATAACAGGTAAATATCCAGGTTTAAGACTAAGACGTAGTCGTAAAAATGATTGGTCTAGAAGATTAATTGAAGAAAACAATTTAAGTCCAAGTGATTTTATCTTGCCAATATTTTTAATAGATGGCAAAAACAAAAAACAACCAATCAAATCAATGCCAGGTGTATATCGTTACACTTTAGACAAGCTTTCTGGTCTCATTGATAAAGCAATAAAAAATCGACTACCTATGGTTGCTTTATTTCCATATACAGAAAAAAGAAAAAAAAATAATCTGGGTACTGAATCTTTAAATGAGGACAATTTAGTTTGTAAAGCAATTCGATTAATAAAAAAAAAATATAAAAATCAAATTGGTATAATGACCGATGTTGCATTAGATCCGTATACATCTCATGGTCATGATGGTTTATTAAAATCTGGATACGTCTTAAATGATGAAACAGTAAGTATTTTAATTAATCAATCACTCCTTCAAGCACAAATGGGGTGTGATATTCTTGCTCCATCAGATATGATGGATGGTAGAATTGGCGAAATCAGAAAAGCACTTGATAAAAATGGATACAAGATGACTCAAATTCTTTCTTATGCTGTCAAGTATGCCTCAAGTTTTTATGGCCCCTTTAGAGATGCTGTCGGATCTAAAGGACTTCTTAAGGGAGATAAAAAAAATTATCAAATGGATTTTAAAAATAGTGATGAAGCTTTAAGAGAAGTTGCATTGGATATTAAAGAGGGAGCTGATATGGTTATGGTTAAACCAGGTCTGCCATATTTAGATGTCATTAAATTAATAAAAGATAACTTTAAAATTCCAGTTATGGCCTATCAAGTATCTGGAGAATACAGTTTATTAGCTAATGCTATGGAAAAAGGTCTTGTTGATAATAATGTAATAGTTGAAAGTTTAATTGGGTTTAAAAGAGCTGGTGCAAATGCAATAGTTAGCTATTATGCTGATAGATTAGATAAAATTTTAAAATAATTATTTCAAATTACTTAAAAATTGAGATCTGCTGATAGGCTGATTTAAATTATTAGGCTTCAATATTGATTTTTCAAGAAAATCACTAACTAATTTCATTCCTTGGATAAGATCTTCATTATTAGCTGAGAAATTACTCTCAATAAGAAAATTAGGTATAGTTCTGTTTTCAGATTGTGATTTTAACTTATAAAAAATGTTTTCATTTTTAACTATTTTCGTTACAATTTTTTCTAGTTCTAGATTGTAACCTAAAAAACTAAATAATTTTAGTTCCCACAAGATATAATTTTTTATCCACTCTTCACCTTTTAAGATTAAAAAGAAATTTTCAATTAATTCGAAAATTTTTAAATTTGGTTGAGCCTCAGGATTCAATATTCTTATTAATTGTAGTGCTGATGTTAAGCAGGATAACTTTTTTTTATTATCGAAAAAAAATGGGGTTTCTGCTTTAATTATCTCAAACTTAAAATATCCTATTTTATTATCATTTTTCGAATTATAGTTTGTGTGTAACTTATTACCGATTTGTAGATAGCTTTTAATTTTTTTTGATGTACCACCAAAGAGAATACCTGAAATCTTACCATGTTGCTTTGTAAATACTTCTACTATCAAAGAATTTTCACTATATTTATTCTTTGAAAGTAAAAAACCTGTATCGTCCCAATTCATCTTTATCTCAAGTTATCTAAACATAATGTTGCAGCTATTTGTTCTGCATTTTTTTTTGATTTTCCTTCCCCAAAGTAAATTTTACCATTTGATAATTTGACACTTACTTTGATAAGAGGCTTGTGTCTAGGACCCGTATTAGAAATCAATTTATAGATTGGTAATTTTTTAAAATTCTTTAATGAGTATTCTTGTAGCTTAGTCTTAGCATCAATTATAGTTATTACACTTTTATCTATTTCATCTTTCCATAAACGCAAAATAAAATTTTCAGCAACATTAAATCCTTTATCCAAGTAGATTGAACCAATTATCGCTTCACAAGTATCAGAGAGAACTTTATCTTCGATATTTGATTTATTTTTAGTTGAATTTAAAATTAATATAAATTTTTCAATACCTAATTTTTTTGCGATTAGAAGACAGGTCCTTTTATTCACTAAAGAAGCAAATTTTTTATCTAAAATCCCTTCTTTTTCATCAGGATAAATTTCTAATAATTTTTTTGCAATCACTAAACCTAAAACTCTATCTCCAAGAAATTCAATTTTTTCATTATTATTTACTGGATCATAACTTTTATGAGTTAAAGCTTTTAATAGTAATTTAGGATCTTTAAATCTAATTTTTAATTTTTTTTGAAATGATTGAAAGTTTTTTTGCATTAATTTATCTTTTTAAAGAATCTATCAAACCTAATAGAGTCTTTCCATTTCCAAAAAAATAATAAATTGCCTTTCGATTTATCAGATGAAAAAAAAATAAACCTTGCTTTACCAACAAGATTATCTTTATGGACATAACCAACACTTGATAAAAATCTACTATCTTTTGAACAGTCTCTATTGTCACCTAGAAAAAAATAAAAATCCTCAGGTACTTCAAATACATCTGAATTTTGATAACCAAAATTTTTTAAATAAACAGTTTTGTGAACTTTATTATTTGGTAACTTTTCCTCGAACGTAAATACATCAATTTTTTTATTTCCACAGTAAATAGTGTCTTTTTTTGAAATTCTCGATTTAAAAATCTCATTATTGTTTAAAAATAAATTTGAATCTAAAAATTGGATCCTATCACCTGGTAATCCAATTAGTCGTTTTATATAATCTGTTCTATTATCTGCAGGTGTTTTAAATACAACGACATCTCCTCTTTTAGGACTACTAAAAATAATTCTACTTTTAAAAATTGGTGGGCTAAAAGGAAATGAATGTTTACTATATCCATAAGAATATTTAGTGACAAATAGTCTGTCCCCAACTAACAATGTTGGCTCCATTGATGAGGAAGGAATATAAAAAGGTTGAATTATTAGTGATCTTATTATTATGGCTATGATTAGCGCATAAATTAAGGTTTTAATATTATCTATAATACTCTCTTTATTAAACATTATTTAGTCTGCAAAGTCGTAAATGCTATTGAATAGTCTTTTTCATCTGAAATTGAAAGAAACAAATCGTATTTTTTTACTTTAAATTTTTTGTTTACGATAACATCAATCTTCCTAGATTTCGAAAAAAAAGGTTTTCCCCTTTTATCATTTAAAATTTCTATATCTTTGAAATTTAAGTTATTTCTAAAGCCACTACCAAGAGATTTAGCCAATGACTCTTTAGCTGCAAAACGTTTTGAAAAATAATTTGTTTTATTTGAATATTTTTGGGAAAATTTAATTTCTTTAGGACTAAATGTTCTTGAGATAAAATCTTTATTTTTTATTAAAGATTTAATCCTTTTGTTTTGTATAATATCCACACCAATCCCTAATATTCTCATACTTTAAGACTCAACTTTTTATAATTTTTTTAAATTTTTTTATCACTTTCGGTAAACCATAAAAAATTGACTCACCTATTAAATAATGGCCAATATTGAATTCTTTAATTTCTTTAATTTTCACCAAAAGTTTTGTAGTTTTATAATCTAATCCATGGCCAGCATGAACCTCTATACCTAATTTGTGAGCAAGCTTTGAGCTATAAATAATTCTTTTTAATTCATAAGAGTATTTTTTTTTAGCCTTGACTAAGTTTGCTAATTTTCCTGTATGAATTTCAACACAGTCAGTTTCAAGCTCTTTAGAAATTTCGATATCAGATAACACGGGATTAATAAACAAACTTGTTCTGATATTTTTTTTTTTAAATTTTGAGATAATTTTCTTAATAACTGTTTTATTTTTTTTTAGATCTAATCCACCCTCTGTAGTAATTTCTTTTCTATTTTCAGGAACAATACATATAAAGTCTGGTTTAATCTTTAACGCTTTCTTAACAATGTCTCTATTAGTAGAAATTTCCAAATTTACTAAGAGTTTTTTAATGGAACATATTTTTTGTGCATCTAAATCTTTTATGTGTCTTCTGTCTTCTCTCAAATGAATTGTAATAGAGTCAGCACCTGCTTTACTAACATATTTAGCAGCGTATAGGGGGTCAGGATGACGTTCACCACGTGCATTTCTTAAAGTGGCAACATGATCAATATTTACACCTAACCTTTTCACTTTATGTATCTGCTTCCGGGTGTTGTTATTGGAACCTTTTTTAAATAATTAGGTAATTCATTTCTTTTAAAGGTAGGCACATCAATCTTTAGATGTGAGATAATTCTCTTTTTTATTTTTAAACTTTTTTTTGTAGATCGATCAATTAGTGAAGCAAAACCAACTAATTTTGCTTTATTTTTTTTTATTAATTTTACACATTCCATGCTAGACTTTCCGGTTGTGATAACATCCTCAATAATCAAAACTTTTGATCCTTTATTAATAGTAAAACCTCTTCTTAGTTTAAATTTTCCACTTACACGCTCACAAAAAATAGTTTCTTTTTTTAAAATTCTTCCAACTTCATAGCCAATAATTATTCCACCCATAGCTGGAGCTAAAATAAGATCTATCTTTTTGAAATTTTTTTTAATTTTGTTAGCAAATGACTGGCAAATTTTATTGGATAAATGCGGAAAACTTAAGAGCTTAGCACATTGAATATATTTTGCAGAATGTAAGCCGGAGGATAAAACAAAATGACCTTCTAGTAATGCACTAGTTTTTTTTAAAATATTTAAGGATTTTTTGGGTGAAAGCATTTCTTTTATCTTCGTGTCTAATTATCTTAAATTTTATACTCTTTTGTTTGAGCTCTGCAATAAAATTAGTAAAGTTTTTAAGATCTCGTATGATCAATTGAAACTTAAAATTGATGTAATTAGGGTTTTTGCCTACCATCTCTAAATTCGAAATATTTAGTTTATGTTCACCTATAAGAGAACTTACATTACCTAATTGTCCGGGCTTATCAGGTAATGAAATCCATAAAGTGGTATTATATTTTTTAATTCTTTCTTCCTTTTTCTCTCCTCTGTCATGCCAATATCTTCTTATTGCTGCTCTCGCTTTCCCAGTTTTGGTTATTGGTATCCAATGTAATGAAGGTGATTGTTTTTTAGAGGTAATAATGTTTACTCTATCTCCATTTCTTAAAATTGATTGTAATTCACTCTTGTTACCATTAATTTCGCAACCTATTGCTGTATCACCAATTTTTGTATGAACAGCGTAAGCAAAATCAATTGGGGTTGCATTTTTTGGAAGTTTAATTACAGATCCTTTAGGTGTAAAACAGAATACATTTTCTTGGAACATTTGAAGTTTAGTATATTCATAAGAATGTTCAGGATTTTCATTTTTTTCTATTATTTCAACCAAATCCTTTAACCAATCATACTCTTTCCAAGTTAATGAATTGAATTTTTCAGAGGATTTATACTGCCAATGAGAAGCTATACCTCTTTCAGCAAACTCGTGCATTTCTTTTGTTCTAATTTGAATTTCTATTGGTTTTTTATTTGAACCAATTACTGATGTATGAATTGATTTATAACCATTGATTTTGGCAGATGAGATGTAATCTTTGAATTTTCCTGGAATACAATTGTACTCTTTATGTAAAACACCAAGTGTTTTATAGCACTCGTCTATATTATCTAGGATAATTCTAAAGCCTATAATGTCAGTAATTTGTTCTAAAGAAACTCTTTTTTTTTGTACTTTTCTCCAAATAGAAAAAGGAGTTTTTTCACGACCAAATATACCTGACTTTATATTGTTTTTAATTAGTAAATTTTTTAGCTCTTCTGATAGTGATTTGAAAATATCTTTTTTATCTAATTTAATTTCATCAAGTCTTTTTTGAATCAATGATCTTGCTTGATTATTCAAAATTTCAAAAGAGAGATCCTCTAACTCATCTCTAATCCTGTGCATCCCCATTCTATCTGCAAGTGGTGCGTAAATCTCCATAGTTTCTTGAGCTATTCTTTTTCTTTTATCTTCTTTTGTAATCGCCTTAATAGTTCTCATGTTGTGTAATCGGTCAGCAATTTTTACTAGTAGAACTCTTATATCTTTTGATGTGGCTAAAATTAATTTTCTAAAATTTTCAGCTTTTGAATTTGATGAAGCTTTATTTTCTAAAACAGATATTTTGGTAACTCCATCAACTAAGTCTGCAACTTCATTTCCAAATTCTCCTTTTATTGTTTCATAAGTAGCATAAGTATCTTCAATTGTGTCATGAAGTAATCCAGTAGTAATTGTTGCACTATCTAATTTTAGATCTGTAAGAATATTTGCAACTTCTATTGGATGTACTGAGTAAGGATCACCAGATGCTCTTTTTTGATTGCTGTGAGCTTTTACAGCAAAATCATAAGCTTTATTCAATTTTTCAGGATTTAGAAATTTATTGTAAATTTTTACTTTATTAATTAATTCATCAGAATTTAGCATTACTTATTATAACACTAAATTAAATTTGTTTAATAGTTCTTATGTCTTTATTTGGTAGATAAAATATTAATTTTTTTATATGACATTTAGAAACTGGATGTATCCAGGACTTATCTAATTCAAATAAAGGCAAGAGGACAAAATTTCTTTTATGTAACCTGGGATGAGGTAAAATAATTTTACTTTTAATTCGCCTTTTTTTATAATCTATTATGTCAATATCGCATACTCTTGGTGCATTTAGGGTACTCTCTTTTCTACCAAGAGATTTTTCAATATCCTTACAAATCATAAGTAGCTCAAATGGTGTTAGATTAGTATCTACTCTTAATACGATGTTCAAAAATTTAGGATAGTTGATATTAGGCCAGGACAAACTTTCGTAAAAATTTGAGCATTTGATTATATCTACTCCCTTTTGAGCAATTTCAAATTTTGCTTTTTCAATATTCTTTCTTCGATCACCTAAATTTGAACCAATGCCTAAATAAATCATTCAGCTCGACTTCCTAATATATCTGGCTTTAGTTCGACTCCAATCTCTATCTTTTTTAACATTTCTCTTATCAAATTGTTTTTTACCTTTTGCAACTGCGAGCTCAATTTTGGCTTTGCCCTTTTTGAAATACATCTTAGTGGGGACTAAAGTAAAACCCTCTCTCTGTGTTTTTCCAATTAGTTTATTGATTTCTCTTTTATTCAATAACAATTTTCTCTCATCTAAAGGATTATGATTTGAGTAACTTGCTTGTTTATAAGATGCTATATGTGAATTTATCAAAACTATTTCACCATTTTTTTCTACAGCATAAGAATCTGCAATGTTTACTTTACCATTTCTGATCGATTTTATTTCTGATCCTTTAAGAACTATTCCAGCTTCTAAAAGATCTTCAAAAAAATAATTAAAACTTGCTTTACGATTAAGGCAAATTATTTTTAAACCAACGTTGGTTTTTTTTCGCATTAAATCAATTTTGCAGACTTTAAGGCTTCCTCAACTATTTTTTTTGTATTTTCAGTAACTTTCACCATAGGAAGTCTAACCTCATCATCGCATAAATCTAATAATTTTGCTGCATACTTAACAGGACTAGGGTTACTTTCTATAAACATAGAATGATGAACTGGTTGTAATATTTTATCAATTTTTTCTGCCTCAAGTTTAGATTTTTCATCGGTTAATATTGAAAATTTTTGAAATTCTGAACAAAGTTTTGGAGCGATGTTGGCAGTAACACTTATTGAGCCTACCCCTCCTCTTAAATTAAATTCCAAGGCATTATCATCATTCCCAGTCAGTTGAATAAAATCTTTGCCTAATTTTTTTAAAGTTTCATTTACTCTATTTAAATCTCCTGTAGCATCCTTGACACCAACTATATTTTTAAGTTCAAATAATCTTGCCATAGTGTCGACTGACATGTCTATTACCGATCTTCCTGGAATATTATAAATAATAATTGGAATACCACATTTATCATTTATTGCTTTATAATGTTGATAAAGTCCTTCTTGGGTTGGCTTGTTATAATAAGGGGTAACTATTAAAGCACCGTTAGCTCCAATTTTTTCTGCATGAGAAGTAAGAGATATTGCCTCCTCGGTAGAATTTGATCCTGTGCCTGCAATTACAGCTAATTTGCCATCACTCTCTCTAACGCACAATTCAATTACTCTCTCATGTTCATCATGGCTTAATGTCGGCGATTCGCCAGTTGTTCCAGCTGGAACTAAACCATTTGTCCCATTTTTAATGTGAAAATGAATTAACTTGATATAACTAGCATCATCAAGTTTGCCATTTTTAAAAGGAGTGACTAAAGCAACATTTGAACCTTTAAACATAAATACTTATAACATAGATTGTAGATTCATATACTAAAGATTATGTTAAAAAAATTACTGTTTTTAATAGTTTTGTTTCCTCTTGTGTGTCTAACTAATATAACTTTATCCGATATAATTCCTCTAATTAAACCGCCTCAAACAACAGAAGAGGCTGAGAAAAAATTGTTAATAGATGTACTTAAGCCATTACCAAAACCAATTAAAAAAACTCAAGAAAAAGAAATTAAAAAAGAAAGTATTGTCAAAAAGGGTAAAAAAATCGACTTTATACTACCTAAGAAAAAGCCTCTTATAGCGGGATCTGAAAAACCTAAAAATATTAAAATATCAAAATATTATAATAAAAAAGATTTCAGCTTAGCAAATAAAGCTATTTCAGAAATGAAGAAAGCCAAATGGACAACGGCTTTGAAAACCGCAAAAAAAGCTAAAGATAAATCAATTTATAACTTTATTCAGTGGAGACACCTTCTTACAAAGGGTAATCAAGCATCATATTATGATTATAAGACTTTTATCGATAAAAACGAAGGTTACCCAAGAATTGGTAGAGTAAAATATTTAGCTGAACATAAACTTTCAACAGATAAAGTTTCTCCAAAAAAAATAATTGATTGGTATGGTTCCTCTGAACCATTAAGTGGATTTGGAAAAATGATACTTGGGGAAAGTTATATTTTAACCGGTGAAAAAGAAAAGGGATTGAGTTTGGTTAAAGAGGGATGGATTACAGCAGAATTGAACAAGTCCGAACTAAGATACTATAGAAAAAAATTTAAGAAGTTTCTTAATGCGAATGATTATATAAAGCGAGCTGATTATCTAGCATGGAATAATAAGTATTGGGATTTAAAACGATTATTAAGATATTTACCTAAAGAATATGAGCTTTTATATAATGCAAGACAATTATTAATGAGTAGATCATATGGTGTCGATAATGCCATATCAAAAGTACCAACTAAATTTAAAAATGACGCTGGTCTGAATTATGATAGATTAAAATGGAGAAGAAAAAGAGGAAGAGTTGACAGCTCTGTTGAAATTTTATTAAAAATAAAAAATTCAAAAGATTACTTAGTTAGGCCAGATAAATGGTGGATTGAAAGAGAAATCATATCAAGATCTTTGATTTATAAAAAAAAATATGAATTAGCGTATAAAATAAGTAGTAATCATTCAATGTCTGAAGGCCCTGAATTTGCAGCAGCTGAATGGATGAGTGGATGGATTGCCCTAAGTTTTTTGAATGATCCTTTATTAGCAAAAGACCATTTTGAAAATTTTTATAATAATGTTGGATATCCTATAAGCGTTGCAAGAGGTGCATATTGGCTCGGAAAAACCTACAAGGTCTTAGGCTATAAAGAATTATCAAATGAATGGTTTACCAAGGCATCTAAGTATCTAACTACTTATTATGGTCAATTGGCTTTCATGGAAATAAATCCAAATGGAAAATTTGAGCTCTCTAAAGATGTTGAGGTGAACAAGAAGTATCGTGATTACTTTTTAAAGAAAGAAATCGTTAAACTAATTTATTTATTAGATGAGTTAGACGAGGATAAGTATGCAAAACATATGCTAAGACATCTTGCTAATGATAATATTCAAAGTGGTAGTGAAATTTTAGCTGCTGAACTTGCTACAAATATTGATCGTTTTGATTTTGCCATACAAATTTCTAAAATAGCTTCTTACGAGAAAAGATTTCATAATAAATTTAATTATCCAATAATTAGCACTCCAAAATATATAAATGGAAGAAAAATTCCAGAAGCTGCTTTTATTTTATCTATCATAAGACAAGAAAGTGAATTTGATCTAAAAGCAAACAGTCACGCTGGAGCAAAGGGTTTGATGCAATTAATGCCTTATACGGCTAAATTAGTTGCTAAACAAGCCAAACTTCCATATTCGAAATCGAGACTTACAACTGATCCAGAATATAATATTAATTTAGGTTCACATTACATTGCTGGTTTAATTTTAGAATATGATGGAGCATACCCTTATGCAGTTGCAGCTTACAACGCTGGACCAAAGAGGGTTAGATATTGGAAAAGAATAAATAAAAATCCACAAAAAGGACAAACAAATTATATTGACTGGATTGAGTTAATAAAATTTAAAGAAACTAGAAATTACGTACAAAGGGTTTTGGAAAATTATAATGTATACCGGTACATTTTAGAACAAAAACCATTAAGAATGAAAAATTTTTTTAAGGATAATCCGTTGTTTTAAAACTGGCGGAAGAGGAGGGATTCGAACCCTCGGTACAAGTTTC
>TARA_B100000963_G_scaffold271597_1_pt1 | contig 11584 bp, 11 predicted proteins | sample TARA_B100000963 | Tara Oceans TARA_B100000963 (sample SAMEA2622097) | marine metagenome | biome: marine biome (ENVO:00000447); feature: surface water layer (ENVO:00002042); material: "saline water (ENVO:00002010), including plankton (ENVO:xxxxxxxx)" | depth 5 m | reverse complement strand
CGTTAAGTTCATCAAAAGTAATTTCAAAGTACAAGTTTAAAAAAGTCATTCACCAATTTTTCCCAATTGATACAAATCATCATACAAAAAAATTTATAGATTATTGGAGACCCTCTTTATCTATGTTTGTTGATTCTGAAATTTGGCCAAATACATTATTAAATCTCAAAAAAGAAAAAATACCAATAATTCTTATAAATGGAAGAATTACATCAAAATCTTTTATAAGGTGGAATAGATTTAAGAAATTTTCTCAATTTATTTTCGGTAAATTTGACTTATGCTTGAGCTCTAATTTAAAATCTAAAAATTTCTTAAAAAAACTCGGCGCAAAAAATATCAGATATTTTGGTAACTTAAAATTTTCTGAATCTGAGTCAGATAAAATTGAAGTTGGTAAAAATATAAAAAAATTTATTCAAAATAAAAAAGTTTGGTGTGCATCAAGCACTCATCCAGATGAAGAATATATTGTTGGGGTAGCTCACAAAAAATTAAAAGTAAGACATAAAAATCTATTAACCATAATAATTCCTAGACATATCAACAGGATAGGTATTATTAAAAATCAGCTTACTAAACTAAACCTTATTGTACACCTACATGAACCATTAAAAAAAATAAATATAGGCACAGATATTTACCTTGTAAATTCTTATGGACAAACAAAATCATTTTTTTCTATTGTCAAAAATGTATTTTTGGGAGGTTCGTTAATAAAACATGGTGGTCAAAATCCTTTAGAAGCAGTCAGGTATGGTTGTAATATCTTACATGGTCCAAATGTATCAAATTTTGATGAAATATATAAATATCTTAATTCTCAAAAAATTTCATTTAAAATATGGAACAATAATGGAATGGTCAAGATTTTAGACAAATTACTTAGCTCTAAAAATAATAAAGTAAATATCAAAAGCAAAATTAGTCTTAAAGGAAAAAAAATACTTCAACAAAATATCAAAGAAATTGATAAATATTTAAACAATAATGATTTTTAAAAAACCTTTATTTTGGAATTTAAAAAAACCTAATTTTTTTTCTTATTTATTAATCCCTTTTACAATACCATTGATCATCAATAATCTTTTGATTAAAACGCAAAAAAAAACAAAAAACTTAAAAATAAAATCAGTTTGTGTTGGTAATATCTATTTAGGTGGAACAGGCAAAACGCCTTTGGCTATTCGGTTATACGAAATTATTTTAAAAATGGGATTTAAAGCGGTTACAGCAAAAAAATTCTACCGTAATCAAATTGACGAACAAGCTTTATTGCAAAAAAAAACGCAATCAATAATTAGTAAACAAAGAATTGACGCTATAAATAAAGCTGCTGATCAAGGAAATGATGTAATAATTTTTGATGATGGATTGCAAGAAAGAAGAGTTGATTATGACTTAAAAATTGTATGTTTTAAAAAGAAAAATTGGATTGGTAATGGACAATTAATACCATCAGGACCACTTAGAGAAAAAATTGAAAGTTTAAAAAAATATGATGTAGTTTTTCTCAATGGAAAAGAGGATAATTCTGATTATATAAGAAATAAAATTCAAAAAATTAATCCACAAATTAAGATATTTAATACGTATTATAAGATAAAAAACTCTAGTAAATTTGATATAAGTGCCAATTATTTAATATTTTCAGGAATTGGAGATCCATCCTCCTTTAAAGAAATTTTATTAGATAATAATGTCAAAGTTACAAAAGAAATAATTTATCCTGACCACTATAATTATAAAAAAAGCGATATTAAAAAAATTATAAACGAGGCTAAAAAATTAAATGCAAATATACTTACCACAGAAAAAGATTTTGTGAAAATATCTAATTATGACACTGAAAAAGTAAATTTTTTAGAAATCGAATTAAAAATATATGAAGAGGAAAGTTTTATAAAATTTATATATGAAAAACTTAAAGAAAAAAATTAACTACTTTTTACAATTTGTTTTTATCTTTTTTTTACTAATTATTTTAAAATTATTAGGTTTAAAGATATCCAGATTTGTTTCTGGCAAAATTTTTTCAATTATTGGCCCATTTTTCAGATCAAGTAAAATTACAAGCACAAATATTGAAAAAGCCTTTCCAAATGAAAATGACAAATTTAAAAAAAAAACCATGAGTGAGATGTGGCTAATGTATGGGAAAATACTGGCTGAATATAATTTTATGAAAAAATTTCGTATAAATAAACTTGAAAATAATATTGAAGTAGAGGGACAAGGTGAAATAGAAAAAATTAAAAACTCAAATCAACCGGCAATATTTATTTCTGGACATTTTGATAACTTTGAACTGATGGCAATGCATATTGAGAAATCTGGTTTGGATTTAGCTACAATTTATAGACCTCTCAATAATGAATTTTTAAATCCTTTAATGGAATATATTAGAAAAAAATATATTTGCAAAAACCAAATTAAAAAAGGATTGTCTGGCACAAAGGATTTATTAAAACATTTTAAATTAGGAACTTCGATTGCACTGATGATAGATCAGAGGGTTTCTGAAGGAATAAAAAGTAAATTTTTTGGCAAAGATGCTTTCACAACCACAATTCCTGCTCAATTTGTAAAAAAATTTAATTGTAAAATCGTACCTGTTTACATCGAAAGAAAAAAGGATGATAATTTTAAATTAAAATTTTATAGACCCTTGAGCTTTTCAAAAAATGATAATATAGAGACCATAACTTCACATCTTAATTTAATTTTGGAAAAAATGATTATTTCAAACCCAAGTCAATGGATCTGGACACACGATAGGTGGAAATAAACTAATCATTTTTATCTCTTTTTATCGAGGCCTCTCTAAAGGAATAATAAGGTTCTTGATCATCTACACTCCAATAATTCAATTTTTCGATGGGAATTTTCTTTCCTGAAATTGCACATATCACATGATCACCTTGTTCAATAACTTCAAAATTATTTGGTAAATATTTTATTTTTGCTAATTTTTTAAACATTTTTAGTTTATATATTCTTATATGAAAGTAGGAATAATAGGAAGTGGTGGAAGAGAGCATGCAATTTGTGAGTCTCTCAATAAATCTAGGAAAATTGAAAAAATTTACTGTTTTCCAGGAAATGCTGGGACAGAATTTATAGCAGAAAATGTTTTGATAGATTTAAATAATTTTAAAGATTTAAAAGATTTTACTTTAGACAAAAAAATTGATTTTCTAATAATTGGTCCAGAAAAACCACTGGTAGATGGAATTGTTGATTATCTAGAAAAATTTAATATTAAAGTTTTTGGACCAAATAAATCAGCTTCTCAGCTAGAAGGTTCTAAAATTTTTACAAAAAAACTTTGTCAAAATTATAATATACCAACAGCCGATTTTGGAATTTTTTTTCACTTAAATGAAACAGAAACATTTCTTAAAAAATGCAATTATCCTATTGTAATAAAAGCAGACGGGCTTGCATCAGGTAAAGGTGTTTATATTTCAGAAACATATGAAGAAGCTATCAAGGCTGTTGAAGAAATTTTTAATGGAAAATTTGGAGAAACAAATCAACTTCTTATAGAAGAATTTTTAAAAGGTGAAGAAATGAGTTTTTTCATTATTTCTGATGGCAACAGTTACAAACAGTTTGGAACAGCCCAAGATCATAAGAGAGTTTTTGAGGGAGATAAAGGTAAAAATACAGGTGGTATGGGAGCATACTCTCCTTCAAGATTAGAAACTCAAAATTTAAATAACAAAATATTAGAAAAAATAATTGAACCAACTTTAAAAGGTTTACAAGAAAATGGTACTAAATTTAAGGGTTTCTTATATGCAGGTTTAATGATCGTTAATGGGGAACCCTTTTTGATTGAGTACAATGTGAGAATGGGTGATCCCGAATGTCAAACATTATTGCCAAAACTCAAGACCGATTTTGGGGATCTTATGAATTCATGTATCTCGGGAGATTTAGCTAAAACTAATATTGAATGGCATAACGACAAGAGTCTTTGCATAGTGCTGTGTTCAAAGGGTTACCCAGATAATTTTAAAAATAACTTTGAGATTAATTTAGATAATCTTATTCTCAACAAAAATGAATTTTTATTTCATGCTGGTACTAAAAATGAAGATGGAAAAATTATTTCTAATGGTGGAAGAGTTCTTAACATAGTTATAAGAGCTAATAAATTTAAATCGGCTAGAGAAAAAGCTTTGGATATTCTTAAAAACATAAATTGGATCAATGGTTTTTACAGAAAGGATATAGGTCATAAAGTAATCAATGAATGAGAATAATATCTGGAAAATTTAAAGGTAAAAAAATAAGTCCTCCTATTGATAGAAACACAAGACCTCTAAGAGATTTAGTGAAAGAGTCTATATTTAATGTTATTAACCACTCAAATAAAATTAAAATTAACTTAGAAAAATCAATTATTTTAGATTTGTTTTCAGGCTCTGGCTCTTTTGGTCTTGAAGCGATATCTAGGGGTGCAAAAAGTTGTTTATTTGTTGAAAATTACATACAAGCATCAAATATTCTAGATATGAATATAAAAAATCTTAAATGTCAAATTAGTTGTAAAATTTTTAATTTGGATTGTTTTAAATTTATTGAGAACCTAAAAAATAGCGAATTAAAGTTTGATTTAATTTTTTTAGATCCACCTTATAAAGAAAAAAAAATAAACATTTTATTAGAGAACATATTAGATAAGAACATTCTCAAAAAAGATGGTATTTTAATAGTCCACAGACATAAAAAAGATAACATCAAACTTACTGAAAAATTGAATATTATTGACTTAAGATATTACGGTATATCAAAAATAATTTTTGCGAATTAATACTTTTTCAAAATTTTAATTGTATTTTTCTTTATCAATTCTACCGCAGGCTGTGAGTAAGGATCAATTCGTAATGCTTTTCCTAATAAAATTGTCTCTAAAATAAAAAACGCAAAAATTTCTCCTAAAGTTTTTTCATCCCTTTTTTTTATAACAAAACTTCTAAATGGTATTTTTTTTTGTGAAAATACTTGCTGAGTAGCTCTAAATTGCGCATAGAGAATGTCTGTAATTTTTTTATTTTTTAAATAATCATGGGTATTTAATAAATTTTTATTATCTATATTTTTTGAAAAATTATCTTTTACATAAAAAAAAGTAAAAAAATTTTTTTTGAATCCATCTAAATAGAGTTGCATTAAACTATGATTATCTTTCGGTATGCTAGAGACAATTGGTAATATACCTTTTGAAGATTTGCCTAAGCTTTCTGCTACAAGTTGTTGATACCAATAAAATAAATTAGCTGAACTTTTGTCATAATTTAAAATAATTGAATTATTTTTTTGATTTTGATGAAAAGCTAGTATCGATGAAACGTTACTTGTTAAATAATTTATAAATTTTCTACTTGAAATTAGATTATCTAAGCTTTTAAATTTATCAGGATTCAGGCCCATGAAGAACGCTGGTATCATTCCAGTCTCTGATAAGACAGAATACCTTCCTCCAATGAAATTATTATGATCGATTATCTCACTTTTAAGTTTTAAAGCTAGAGACCTTATGTAGCTATCTTTATTTTCAGTTATAAATAAACAATTTTTTTTAATCTTTTCAGAATTAAAATTAGACAAAGTTTCAAGAGTATTGCCAGATTTTGAAATAATAATATTGATAGGTTTGTTTTTAAATTTTTGATTTCTGTTAATATTTAAATCATTGATAAAAGTAAATTTTTTTTTTATTTTTTTTTTTAAAAAGGAATAAACTGCCTCTGCCCCTAAAATAGAGCCACCAATGCCAAACAATCTAAATTCCTTGGAATGCTTATATTTTTTTAGTTTTTTTAATATTGATTTATATTTATATTTTTTTGACAGACTAACCAAAATTTGATTGTGCCCGTCATAATAATCACAGATTAATTCGTTAAAAATTTTTTTTATCTTTGAAGTATTTTTTTTTTGTGAAAAGTTTTTAAATTCTATATTAGAAAAGACCATTATTTTTTCTTAATTTCTTTTAAAACAAAATCTTCAGCTGAACCTGATTTTTTTGATTTACTTTTTGAGAGTTTTTCTAAATCTAAAATATTTTGAATATCAGTTGTTTTTTCGAGATCTGTAATTTCGTTGTCTAATATTTCTTCACTAGGTTTTGGTAGTTCCATAAACTTTGGCGGCATTACCAACGGACTTTTTTTTTTTACCAAAAATTCATCACTGTTTTCCGCCTTGTTTCCGCTTAAACCATCTTTAATTGATTGGCAGGATGTTAAAAAAACTAAAATAATTATTAAATAAAAATTAATTTTTTTCATTAGGTATCTTTTTATAAAATATTTCAGCAATAATAAGGCAAAAAACTCCTAAAGATATAAATATATCAGCGATATTAAACACAAACCAGTGAAAATTAGATATGTGAAAATCTATAAAATCTGGAACAGAATGATATCTAAACCTGTCAATCAGATTCCCAAGAGCACCACCAATTATCATCGAATAAAAATAAGAGTTTAAATCAAGGTCTTTAATAAAAAACAAAAGTATAATAATTACTATTAAAATTAAAAAAGTTATAAAGTGGTAATAAAAATTATTTTCAAAACTTAACAACCCAAATGCTATTCCATTATTCCAAATCAATTGGATATTTAAAAAACTTGTTAAGTAAATTTCTAAACCATTCTGGTTAAGATAATTAATAACATAAAATTTTGATGTCTGATCTAATGAAAAAGTTAAAAGAATAATTAATATGTTAAAATATAATTTAATTTTTTTTGTCATTAAAAATAAAAATTAATGTCTTGGACATTTTTCTTTGAAGATTTTCCAACAAACAGGACATTTATTGCCCTCAGCTTTTTTTGTCTCAACCTCAATCTTTTCATTATTACTCTCTATAACTTGCACTGATGATGTAATGCATAATTCAGCTAAATCTACCCCTTCAATAAATTTTGAATCTTGATTTCTTAAAAAAATGACTAAGTTTGCTTCCAAACTAGACCCAATAAGTTTTGTCGATCTTTTTTCTTCAATACTTGCATTACAAATATCTCTTATTTTTAAAAGTTCATTCCATTTTTGGCTCAAATCTTCATTCTTGAAACTTTTTGGAAAATTTAAAAAACTTTCTAGATGGATACTTTTATTTTTTTTTGAAATTAGTTGATAAATTTCTTCTGTTGTAAATGCTAAGATTGGTGCAAACCATCTTAATAATGAACTCAAAATTATGTTCAATAATAATAAAGTAGATTTTCTTTTATTTGAATTTTTAGGGTCGCAATATAAAATATCTTTTCTTATATCAAAGTAAAAAGCTGACAAATCTACAGTGCAAAAATTTAATAGTTCTTTATATAGATTATGAAAATCGTAATTTTTGAAATATTTATTAAAATTTAAATCTAAATTATATATTTTATGAAGCATAAATTGTTCTAATTCAGGTAATTCTTTGACGTCGACCTTGGAAAAATCAATTTCTTTAAAATTATCATTTAGATTTCCTAATAAATATCTAAAAGTATTTCTGATTTTTCTGTAAGATTCCGATTGTTGATCTAATATTGAGTAATCAATTCTGAGGTCTTCTGCATAATTTGATGAAGCAACCCAAATTCTAAGAATATCTGCGCCATATTTTTTCAAAATATCCTCAGGAGCAATGACATTTCCCAACGACTTAGACATTTTAAGTCCCTTACCGTCAACAACAAAACCATGAGAAAGAATGGTCTCAAATGGAGCCCGTCCTCTTGTTCCACAAGATTGCAACAAAGAAGAATGAAACCATCCTCTATGTTGGTCAGATCCTTCTAGATACATCGATGCTGGCCATTTTAAATCCTCTCTTTTTTCTAAAACAAATGAATGTGTTGATCCACTATCAAACCAAACTTCGACTATATCACTAAGTTTTTCATAATCCTCTGACTTGTAATTATTACCTAGAAATTTCTGAGGTTTGTCAGAAAACCAACAGTCCGATCCTTCTTTTTCATAAATTTTTGCAATATTCTCAAAAACTTCATCGTCTACTAAAATTTCTTTTGTTTTTTTATTTACAAAAATTGGTAAAGGCACTCCCCAAACTCTTTGTCTTGATACACACCAATCTGGCCTTGTTTCGATCATTGATTTTAATCTTTCTTTTCCCTTACTTGGATAAAATGACGTTTCGTCTATCGCTTTTAAAGCTTTTTTTCTTAATTGATGGCTTTCCATTGATATAAACCATTGTGGAGTAGCTCTATGAACAAGAGGAGCCTTTGATCTCCAAGAATGAGGATAGGAATGAATTAATTCTCCATTTTTTAAAAGTTTTTTTTGATCCTTTAGTTTTTCTATAACAATAGGATTTGCCTTAAAAATATGTATACCTTCAAATAAATTTACATTCTTAGTATATTTTCCATCTCCATCAACTGTCTCGATAGCTTTAATTCCATTATTAAGACAGAGATTAAAATCATCAGGCCCGTGGCTTGGTGCACAATGGACTATTCCTGTGCCCTGTTCTGTTGTAACAAAACGTGCTTCTAGCATTGGAATTTCGAGATTATAACCTAAGTCTAAAAAAGGATGATTACAAATAGTATCTTTTAAATCTTTTCCCTTAAATTTTTTTATATTTTTAAATTTTTTGATGTCACAGTTTTTAATTACTGAGTCTAATAAATCATTAGCTACAACAATTTTTTTATTTTTGAAGTGACCGTTATCAATTATTTCAATAAGTACATACTCTAAACTTTCATTATAAGCTAAAGCTTTATTTGCAGGTATTGTCCAAGGAGTAGTAGTCCAAATTATAATATTACTAGTTTCTAATTCTTTTATTTTTGAAGTTTTTACCGGAAATGCCGCATAAATAGTATCTGATTTATGATCCTGATATTCCACCTCAGCATCAGCTAGAGCAGTCTTCTCAACAGTTGACCATAAAACTGGTTTAAAGCCTCTGTAAAGACTTCCTTCTTTTAAAAATTTTCCAAGTTCTCTTACAATTTGAGCTTCGGCATCAAAGCTCATAGTTGAATAATAATTTTCCCAATCACCAACTACTCCCAATCGTTTGAATTGAGATTTATGAACATCAATCCATTTCTCTGCAAAAGATCTACACTCTTTTCTAAACTCAACTATTGGAACTTCATTTTTATTTTTTTTATTCTTTTTATACTGTTCCTCTATTTTCCATTCGATAGGCAGGCCATGACAATCCCAACCAGGGACATACACTGAGTCTTTACCATCCATTTGATGAAATTTTACAATTATGTCTTTAAGTATTTTATTCAGGGCAGTGCCCATGTGAATATTTCCATTTGCATAGGGAGGTCCATCATGAAGAACAAATTTTTCTTTTCCCTTTCTGGAGTTTCTCAGCTCTTTGTAAAGATTAATACTACTCCATAGTTCTAAAATTTTTGGTTCTTTTGAAGGTAAGTCAGCCTTCATTGAGAAAGCTGTTTTGGGTAGATTTATTTGATCTTTACTCATTTTGCTTTTTTGGCCATTAAGAGGTCTTTCATTATCTGTTTTTTTAAAAAATTTGCATTTTTAAATTTTTTTTCTTTCCTTATAAATTTTAAAAATTCAACTGTTAAGTACTTATCATATAGATTTCCAGAAAAATTAAATAAATGAACCTCTAATAATATTTTTTTTCCATTAAATGTTGGTCGATATCCTAAATTTGCTATTCCTTTAATTATCCTTTTGTTATTGAAAATTGTAACTCTCACTGCATATACACCTGGACATGCAAGCACATAATCTTTTATGTCTATATTAGCAGTTGGAAAACCGATTTTTTTTCCTATTTGCTTTCCTTTTTGAACTTTTCCAATTATAGACCACTTTCTATTTAAAAGCCTATTTACAATTTTAATATTTCCTCTTTGTAAATGATTTCTTATTAAAGAGGATGATACAATTTTTTTTCCATTCTTTAATGGTTTCGGTTTAACAATTTTGAATTTGTAATTTTTCTCAAAATTGATTAATTGTCTTACATTTCCTTCTCTTTTGTTTCCAAATCTGAAATTATTACTCACAAATATAAATTTAGCTTTTATTTTTTTTACCAAAATTTTTTTAATAAAATCAATCGACTTTGTCTTTGAGAAAGTTCTACTAAATTTTTTTACTATAACAAAATCAACATTCAAATTATTTAATAGATTTATTTTCTGTTCTTGATTGGATATTCTAAAGTTTTTTATATATTTATTAAAAAACATCTTGGGCATCGGTTCAAAAGTAAGAACTCCAACTTTTAAGGAATATCTTTTTTTATAATTTTGAGCTAATGCAAAAAGTTTTTGATGTCCCAAATGGAGTCCATCAAAATTTCCAATTAAAATAATAGAATTTTTGTGTTTAGAATTTATATTAAAATTTTTATATAAATCGATCGACTTTACCATTTTAACTCTGACTGAATATAATTACAAATTGCTTCATAGGTTTTTGATGTTTTTTCCACTCCTTTTTCAAGAATTTCTTTTTTGTGTATTCCATTTGAAATTAATAAAGAGTCAAAATTTAATAAATTTGCTCCCTTAATATCGGTGTTAAGATTATCACCAATTGATAATATCCTTTTATTCTTATTGTCAATAGACTGGTTATATACTTCAGGATACGGTTTGCCAAAATAAACAACTTTCCCACCCATTTTTTCAAAAACCATTGCAACAGAACCTGCACATAATTCTCTAGCTTCTCCTTTGTCGACTATAAGATCAGGATTTGTGCATATCATTTTTTTTTCTATATTTTTTTCAAATAAATTTTTGTAATAATTAAGATCTGAGTGATATTCATCAAATAATCCTGTACATAAAATATATTCACTTTGATTGATATTATCAGATTTCATTTTTTTAAAATCTTTGAATAAGTCAAAATCTCTTGGCGGTCCTACATGAAAAAAAAATTTGTTGAGTAGGTTCTTTTTCAAATAATTTAGTGCAGCCTCGCCTGATGTAAAAACATGTTCTCTAATTTCTTTTTCCATACCCATTTTTTCTAAAAATGCTTTTACAGCACTATTTGGCCTTGGAGCGTTAGTTAATAAAATGTAATCCTTGTTTTTTTTTTCTATTTCTTTTAGTGTGTTGATAGCCTCTTGATAAAGAAAAACTCCATTATGAACTACCCCCCACAAATCTATATAAAACAACTGATAGTTATCAACGATAGAACTAAGTCCTTCTTTGTCTAAATTTTTAGTCATCAAAATAATCTATAACCCAAAAAAACCTTAAATTCCCTTATTTTTTGCTTAACTTATTTTTTCACTATATCTTGAAATAGTGTGGCCAATCTCTATATGAGATCAATATTATAAAGGAGATTTTATGAAATTTAGACCGTTACATGATAGAGTTTTAATTGAAGTTTTAGACAGCAGTGAAAAAACTGCTGGCGGAATAATAATTCCAGATACTGCCCAGGAAAAACCACAAGAGGGTAAAGTTGTTGCAGTTGGTGGTGGTGCAAAAACTGAGGATGGAAAAAAAATTCCTATGGACGTTAAAGTTGGTGACAAAGTTTTATTTGGCAAGTGGTCAGGAAC
>TARA_B100000963_G_scaffold37268_1_pt1 | contig 11585 bp, 13 predicted proteins | sample TARA_B100000963 | Tara Oceans TARA_B100000963 (sample SAMEA2622097) | marine metagenome | biome: marine biome (ENVO:00000447); feature: surface water layer (ENVO:00002042); material: "saline water (ENVO:00002010), including plankton (ENVO:xxxxxxxx)" | depth 5 m | reverse complement strand
TTATTGTGTTCATTTTTTATCTTATCTTTATACTTTTCAAACAAGGCGATTGTCTGTCTCATCTTACCACCATTAACATCGCCGTATGGTGCAAACTTATCGTCTCGTTTAAAGTATATATTATTGTACTTTTCTATGGGCGTCAGCATTAAATAAACTTCTCACTTGTTCGTTGGCAACTACATCTATAACTAAATGTGTTCTCCAATCATTACCATTATTAATCGCCATATGTGGTTTTCTAATATCTAGGTACCAACAATGACCTTCTTCCATATTTACTTTAACTTTAGAACCTGTCGTTGACCAACTTGTAAACTCTACATTAGGATTAGTCTTAATAGGAATATGTATTCTCATTAACTTACCATCTTGTATACCGACATCTGGATCCACTTGGTCTGTATGTCGTTCTAGTTCACCACCACCAGGTTTTAGTTTCATAAATCTAACTCTATGTATTTCTGTTTCAAATACATCTAATATCTTTTCTACTAATGGAAACTTCTTACGCCAATCTGTATCTTGCATTTCAAAATGTTCGTTCTCATTTTCTTTCTGCCACTTCTTATTCATTTCAACAGGTTTAGTAATAAATCTGTAATCGTTCTTGTAACCTCTTAATGAGATAGCAGACCAAGACTTTGCCTTATTGTAATTAGAATAATGGTTTGTGTATTCTATATCCATTTCTTCTAATTGTTTTGCAAGTTGTTTTGTAATATCTGTAAATGACACTTGTAAAGGTTTCAATGTATACTTCTCATATACAGGTACTTCTCTATGTTGTCTATCTTCTAATACTTGTCCTGCATTTCTAAAATACACACCTATAATATCTGCAACTGAATTGTATTTGACACCGACTTTTTCAAAGTATGCTTCACTTGCGATTGACTTATCAGGACCACTCTCTTCGTTAATCAATAACCATACATTAGAGTTTGTGTAGTATGCGTCATCTGTTAATGCTGTTATAATATTTCGTCTATCAAACTCATCTGAATAACCTAGATGTTTAATCTCTATATCGCCAGGTAGTTTCTCACCTATGACTACACCAGGAAACATATTGATTTTAGTTTTGACTTTTACTTTAGTTTGATGAATAAGACCTTTACCTAGAAGTTGTATCTGGTCTTTTGATAATGCTTCTGCAATATTATTCTTCTTAAATTTTGATAATTCGTGTTGGGCGTATTCGTTATAACTATTAAATCTCTTTTCTAGTTCTTTTAAATAGTCTAACTCAAAACCTTTTTGCCAAGGCTTTATTTCTTTTGTTGTGCTTTCAACGCCTTTTGATATCGTTTCCACTTATCCATCTCCTTTTCTGCTTTTTTATATGCCATATCAAGTTTTAGTTTACTGACTTTTTGTACCATTAGAATACCTGCCTGATGGTCGTATTCGTGTTGACAAACTCTACTCATCATACCATCTAATTGTGCCTCTTTTAAATCACCTTTCTCATCTTCGTACTTCATCAAGCACTTACGAGGTCTCTTAATGCTAACAAATAAGAAAGGAAAAGTCAAGCATCCTTCTTTCATTAAAACCTCTTCTTTACTTGAAGACATTATTACAGGATTAAACATTGCAAGTTTTAGACCATTTTCTACTGATTTATGGTCTCCTGCAACAAACATATTGAAAGGTAACCCTACCTGTATTGCACTCAAACCTATACCACCATATTTGTGCATAAGTTCAAACATACCTGATACTAATTCTTTTCTATCTTTGATACCATATTCTTCTAACATATGGTCTTTGAAAGGTGCAACTGGCACTCTAACTCTCGGGTCGTTAGGTGGTAACAATTCATAATGAAATGTTTTAGGATTTACACCTTTTCTTATTTCTGCTGTTTCTTCTACAGCAGGTGCTACTTCTGCTTTTGTATCTTCTTTGGTCACTTCTATTTTATCAGACATCAACTATCCTCGTAAAGTTTTGGTATTTCTCAAATTTAATTATGTTAGTAAACTTATCAAACATTATATCACCTTTGTGAGATATAATATAGATGTTTTCTTTTGTAAGTGTTTTGACAATCTTAAAGAAGTCATCTGTTCCTTGACCATCTAAACTACTATCAAATATCTCATCTAATATTAATAAGTTCGTGTTGACACTATTTTTCATCTTTGCGATACTTCGCCAAGTAAATAATAATGACAAGTCTATTCTCATCTTCTCACCTTCACTAAAGTTATTATAGTTAAAGGTGTCCATATGTCTACTTCGTACCGTCTCTTTAAACTCTTCGTCTAAATGAAATGATACAAAGAAGTCCATAGATTGTAAGTATTGATTAATTAACTTGTTCATAACAGGTAGATACTTCTTAATAATCTGTGCTCTAGCACCACTATCATCTACTATCTGTCTCAACACATCAATATACTTTTTCTCATCAACAACATTGTCTCTATCTTGTTTTGTTTTGACAAGTTCTTGTTTTAATCTTACTATCTCTTCTTTTATATTTAGGCCTGAGGTATCTTCTATTCTTAATTTTTCTATCTCATCTTCAAGTCTATCTGAATATCTTTTTAACTCATCAATAGAAGTGTTAAGTTTTGCAACATTAGTTTCTATACTTCTAATTCTTTCTGATACCTTATCAAAGTTAGATATCTTTTCTTCTTGTTTTGTTATCTCACTTAATAGTTGTTTGTAACCATCTTGTAATTTAACTACTGCTCTTCGTTCTTCATCTATCTTATCTTGTCTAAACTCTTCTTTGATATCCTGTGTACAGGTAGGACAATTCTTATTCTCTTCAAAAAACTTCAATGCCTTTTTATGTGTCTTTAAATTCTGGTCTATCTTCGCTTCTAGTTTTTGTAGTTGTGTCATCTTTTCTGACACTTTAACTTTGTCTGCTATCTGTAATTGATTTTGCACTATCTCTTTATTCAGACTTTCTATTCTGAACATATAATCTCTTTTATCGTTTTGTGCTTTTGTAATATCTTTTTGTTTTACATCTATCTGGTCTGTATCTCTTTTAGATAGTTCATTGTAATGTTGTTCTTGTAGATTAACTTTGTTCTCAATCAAGTCTACACTATGTCTCAATGTAGTAATATCTTTTGTAAGTTCTTGTTGTTTACTTCTTAATAACAAGTTCATACTTGCAAAGACTTTGATATCTAATATCTCTTCAATAACATCACGCCTATAACTTGCTCTCATCTTCATAAATGGTTCATAAGAAGATGAACCTAGTATTACGACTTGACAAAATGACCTGTAATTTAGTTTTAAGATATTTGTTTCTAGGTACTTCTGATAATCTACACCACTTGCATTTTGATTTAGAAGTTCGCCGTCTTGGTATATTTCAAATATGTTAGGTTTGATACCTCGTCTTACTTTGTATGCCTTAGGACCTATACTAAAATAAACTTCAACAATACTATCTGCATTATTGATAGTATTAATCATCTGGTCTTTCTTAATAATTCTGTAAGGTTTGTTGAACAAGGCAAAACATAAGGCGTCTAATATAGTTGACTTACCTGAACCGTTTTTACCTATGATAAGAGTAGTAGGACTTTCTCTTAAATTTATTTCTATCGGTGTATTACCTGTACTTAAAAAGTTTCGCCAAGTTATCTTATGAAATATAACCATTAATTATCATTTACCTCATTATAAAATTCTTTTGTAATATCTTTCATACGACCTTTGTCTAGTTCAGTATCTAAACTATCAATGTAATTGTGTAAGAAAGTTAGTGTATCTTCACCTTGGTCTACAACATTGACATCTGCACTCGCATTAATATTAAAACTATCTTCTATGATATTAACTTCGTGTGTATCTATCTCGTTGTGTAGTCTATCAATAAATTCACCAAACATATTAGTGTCTGTCTTCTCTTCTACAATAACTTTTAAATGACAATCTTTATATTCAGATATATCTTTTGTTAAGTAATTCTCTTTTGTATCATTGTAAAATATCTTCTTAAATATATTGATAGGATTAGGCACTCTAGTTAGTTCTCTAGTTTGTGTATCAAATATATGAAAACCTTTAGGGCAGTTATAATCTGACCAAGTTATCTCGTATTGAGTACCTAGATAATATATCGTTCCGTTATCTGACTTTCTATGAAAGTGTCCTGATAATACTTTTTCAAATCTATTGAATTGTGCCATTTCTAAACCGTGTTCGTTTATATGGCCTTTGTGCATTTCAAAACCTTTGACTTCTAAATGACCCATTGCAATCTGAGCCGTTGAGTTGTCTATTGCATAGATACTTTCTTCTTCAATATCAGGTGCAATCCAAGGTAAGAACAATATATCTAAACCATCAAAGTTAACCGTCTTCGGTTTCTCATAGATAAAAGGTTCGTTAACACCATCGTGGGAAGTGATTAATTGTTGCATAGCATTAATATCATTTGTATTCTTATAATAGGTATCGTGGTTACCTAGTATAATATGAGTATCAATCTTCATATCCCAAAGTCTCTTCCAAAACTTATGTTGAAAGTTATGTGCCGTGTTATAATTAATAAACTTTCGTCTATCAACTACATCGCCTAAATGAATAAGTGTCGTAATGTTATGTTCTTGCAAATAAGGAAAAAATATCTCATCATAGAAACGATTGAAATACTTTATAAATGCAGGACTATCATTACGAGCACCAAAATGTGTGTCGTTAAGTAGTGCTATCTTCATTATAATACATCATCAGGAGGCCACTTCGTAGCCTTCAATTTGTCCTTTGCTCGTAATTTAAGTTTCTTCAAATTCTTTAAATCAAACCAAGACTTCCAACCTCGGTCTGTTTTTCTTTCCATTTCTTTAGTTAATACTAGTTTCTTTAAGTCTTTGTGTTTCTCTTTTGCTGTCATAAAAAATCTTCAAGGTTTGCCTTTGCCTTTCTAACTCTTTTCTTTGTTGCACCTTTAGTAGTCTTCTTAATAGGTTCGCTAGTCTTCTCTTCTGTTGGTAAATTCTTTTGTAGAAATTCTGTAAATTGATTTTTAAACTCTCTATCATCACCAGGTTGTAAAGTCATATCATCATAGTTTGCTTCTTGTATCAACTTATGTTTGATAGTAGTTTGTTTCTTTTCTTTCTGTATTCGTCTCACAAAAGCATAATAGATTATCTGCGTAAAATACGCAAACGGATTCTTACTTTTAGCAGGATTAAAATTATCCAGATATTGTAAGCAGTTCTCTATGCCATCTGATATCATATCGTCTCTAAATGTATAATTGATAAAGTTAGGTCTATAAGACAAATGGTTTGCGATTTTTAAAAAACACTCACCAATATAATTGGTTACTGGTGGGTTCTTTCTTCCTCGTTTCTTTGCCTTATTACACTTATCCTTGTATTCAATCATAGCAGCTAGAAACTCTTTGTTATCAACATAATGTTCTTTTTTTGTTGTACTTCGTGTTCTTGCCATAATTATCTCACTATACTATATTTTGTTGTTAAGGTCAAGCACCTAACAATTTTTGCCGTCCCATATGATAGGTGCTTGACAAGGTGATTTTTTGGTGTTATATTCAGCGTGTCGCTGGTTGCTAGAGAATATATAGAGTAAGAGATACTATTAATGTATCGTCTTATCTTTCTTTTTAAGGTCGTCAAAGTCATCAAATATTTCCTCAAACTCTTCTCGTTCGGACGGCGACATAACTTCTCGGTCCATTAACTTACGAGTTCTTTCATTTTCTTCTCGTCTTACGAGTTTATCATAATTGTTATAATCTACGATAACACTTCTATAACTTTTAATCATTTCACTACTTGCATTTGTTATCGTCAATATCTTATCTTTTGGTATGGTAACCAATTTATCGTTAGTGTAGCCTGCCCATTTAACTAGAGCAATATAATCTTTGATACCTATGTTTGTTATTTGAGGTACATACTTTACTTCTAATGGTTTGTCTAGTGTAAGTAAAGGTTTGTTTTGTTCAGCGTGAGCAATCTCGCATACAATATCTGTACCATTAATTAACTTAATGATTTTGATTTTAGTAGTGCCGTCTGGTTTGATTTCGTTTGGATTCTGTGGCATAGATTACTCCTTTAGTTCTACATTATGAATTTCATAATCAAAACTTTCCTCATTGTAAATATTTATTCTTTCTCGGAAGTGCTGAAGAGTATAATTTTCTTTTTCTCCATATGATACATCATCGGCTATATCATATAAAGTTGCATTTGTCTTGTTATCTCCTAGTCTTAAACCTCTTCCTATTGATTGCAAGTTTCTTATCCTACTCTTACTAGGACTAGAAAAAATAATATTATGTAAGTTTCGTATATTGATACCAGTTGAAAATGTACCATAACTTGCGACAATAATCGCATTATCCGATTTTTCTGTAATCGCTCTAATTTCTTCTCTTTCATCTGCATTAACTCCTCCGTATACAAAGAACACTTTTCTTTCAGGATCCTTCTGTCTTATAAGTTCTTCTAATACTTTTCCGTGTTTCTCTACATATTGAAATAAACAAAGTGAATTACCTTGTAGACCAACACATAGATTTTTTATGTAATTGTTTCTTGCTTTACTAGCACACAAAAAGTCCATTTCTTCTTGGTATGTCTTATCTCTTAAAAAGTCTCTACTATTCTTTCCGTGTTGCAATATCAAACAATGTATCTTAAACTTCGCTAGTTGTTTCTTTTCTATCAAGTCTGTCGTTTGTGCAACCTTATTTACTGCACCAAACAATCCTTCTAATACTAGTTTATGTGTTTTAGAACCATCTAAAGTACCTGTCATACCTATTCTGTATTTACAATTAGTCATCTTTGTCATTATAGTTGTTAGGGACTGGGATTTAAATAAGTGTGCCTCGTCACCAATAACAACACCGAAGTCTGCAAACCACTTTTTAGGTAGTTTATATACAGATTGCCAAGTAGATATAACAACTCTTTTAGTTGTTTCTTTTTCGTGTCCTTGATATATTCTATGAATATGTTTTACATTATATCCATAATCTCTAAAATCTTTATACAATTGTTCTACTAGTGAAGTCGTAGGTACAATTATTAATACTTTGTTTGCTTTCTTTTCTTTCAATCGTAATAGTTGAAATCTTAATATTAGATACGCAATCAATGACTTACCACTAGCAGTTGGCGATAGTAGTAAACATCTATCCTCTTGTATTGCGTGATAGAAAGCATTGAATTGATAGTCTCTAATCTGTAAAGGTATATTTAATGCCTTACAAAATTTAGCACACTCTATCTTATCTAATGGTTTATTCTTCTCTTTTATCTTTGTGATTACTTGTATATTATTATCTTCACAAAACTTTTTTACATATGGCAATAGACCATAGTATATCTCACCTTTTGCATATTTAAATAATCTTATCTTGCCGTCCCAATATCTATTTCTATATTGTGGCATAAACTTATAACCAGGTACTTCAAAAGTAAAAAACTCACTTAACTCTCTACGAATATCGCTCTCAGCGTCTATCGTTAGATACACCTCGTCTTTCTTCTCAATTATAATATAACGATTTTCTACCATTTTATTGAAACCTAGTACCTAATGTCCAACCTACTAGTGATTTTCTGAAACCTGTTTTTACAGGTAATACTCTATGCCATAAACCAGAATAGAATATAATAATTGTTCCTGGTGTAATTTTATCAAACTTATGAAATGTTGTCTTCTTCGGGTCTGGGTGTGGTACACATATCTCTAACTCACCACCAGTATACTCATCATTTAAACATAATGTAAAACTTACCTTTCGTACCGTTAAGTCTCTATAAGCGTGAGTATGTGTATCTTGGTGCCAACCATAATGATGACCTACTCCGTAAGTTGTATATTGGAAGTCTTCAAACTTCTTTAGTTTAAAGTGCCACATACACTCCTCGTTTGCTTGATTGATTGCAGGAGTTATATTGTCTATAAGATACTTGTCATTTATGAAACAGCCTTTGCTATCTCTTACCGTACTCATACCTTCTTTGCCGTGAATTTTTAAGTCAACGATTTTTTTCTGTTTTGCTATCTCGTCAACTCTTTGTAGGAAGTCTTTATTAAAGGCGTTATCTCTACGCCAATATATCTTGTCGCCTATGTAGTGTGCCATTAAATCGCTCCGCTAGTAAACTTACGCCACTCAATCGCATCCTTTATTAAGAAACCTCTATTTTGTATTTGTCTGATTGTTCTATCTAGGAAGTCAACAATAGTTTCCAAGTAATCTACTTTCTGTTTTATCTTCTGATAATCTTCGTCTGCTTCAATATACTTGTCTACATCTTGTTTTAGAATTTTAAGATTGAATGGTTTTTGTTGATAGACCATAGGGTCTGCTTTACCTGTATAATATTCCCATTTATGTAATTTGATTGTTGCAAGTTCAGCGCTTGCTTTAGTTCTCATTAACTTAAACTTATTGTAATGTTTCAAAAATTCATTATGTAATTGTGGTGTTTTAAGAGCTTCTAAATCCAACTCCGTATCATTAATCTTTAATTTTTTCTCAACGATATCTTGTAATTCTTCAAGTGTCATATTATTTTTTCACCTTTGTTAGCCTTATAATAGTATACTATTTCTAGTCGTTTGTCAAGCTTTTAAGTGTTTGTAAGTGTGGATTTCTTACCTGGTTCTGCAAAGTCGTATAGTGTATATTTGAAAGCAACCGTTGAAGTTAAGTATTGTACATCTGTCGCTTGTGTTGAAAATCCTACACCAGATAAACCTGTAGGAAATATGTCTGTAAATCTTACTTCTTTAATTACATTGTTTTTCGCTGATAGTATTGATAGTGTAGCGTCTGATAATACTGAACCTTGACTTACGGCAGTACCTTCTTTACCTGCGTTTCTATTTAATCTATCTTTCCCCTGGGCAGGAAACCTATCTCTACCTGCTTGTACTAAATTTGCATATTCAGTATGGTCAGCAGGAAAACCTAGACCTCTTAACCAAGTGTATATCTCTTCAAAGTTCTCAAACTTTTCATCTACTAAAAATGTTAAGTTTAAATCACCAAACTCTAGTTTAGTGCCAGGTAGAGGTATATCTCTTAATGTAGTTAGTTGTGTAGCGTTACCTAGATTGATACCAGGTATATTAACTTCTGTACAGAAAAACTCCACTTTAGGTAGTTTTGCAATACTGAATTTAAATTGACTAGGACTAGCATAGTCTTGTTGAGTAGGTTGTCTACTTATAGCGTTTGTAGTTGTCATACTACTATTTATACGACCTAATAATCCCCTAGTAAAAACTAGGGGACCGATATTAGACTAGTTGTTTTGCGATTTCTTGTTCTTCTTTACTTGCATAATCTCTATCCCATTTGTCTAAATGTTTCTTCATAAACTTTCTAAACAATGGTGGTATTAATGCAATTGTAAATAGAGTGAAATATCCAACACCTGTATTAGGAGCGCCAACATCATCAAGTTCCCAGAAGTGAGTTTCCCCTCTATCGTGGTGGTCTGCTTGTCTTCCGATTTCAATAAAGAACCAAGAAGTAAACAATGTTGAATTGTCCCAATTGTGTCTGTAATCAATAGGTTGAGATTTTACTCTTATCAAACCATAATGTTCCAGATAGTTCAAAGCTTCTAATTCAAAGTTTGAAATTACCCACATTACAGCGAGACAAGTAATACCTACCCAACCACCTGCCATAAAGAAAAGTGCTACGGTAGGTACGGACATTAGATAACCTCTAATCCATCTGTTATCAAAACTGATAAAAGATTTATCTAGTCTTTGTAATCTTGCTTTCTCCATTTCAAAAAGAAACTTTGATTGACCAAGATATGAAAGTAGATAATGTCCATAGATTGTACGACCACGAGGAGCAGTCGCTGGGTCGTCTTCTGTCGCAAGTTCTAAATGATGATTATAACAATGAGCATAACAGAAATGTGCTGACCCACTTAACGCCATCATCCATCTACTAATAACAAAAGCAAAACCTTTTGTATGCGATAGTTCGTGTCCGTAGATGATACCGATACCTAAAAAGATACCAGCTGATAAGGTAGTGCCTACAAGTTCTAGTCCTGTGATACCGCTAAAAATTTTGTATGCGACAGCACATTGTAGAAATATAAACACAGGTAACATAAGATACATAACCGTGTTTTGCAACCAAGCAATACCTAGTGTTTCTCCGTTTTCATCAACGGCACCTTTCGTCTGCTTTGTGATTAATGTATCTAGTATTATTCCAACACCTAATAACGCAACGCCAGTCCACGCAAATAGACCGCCATACAATATTGATATTGCTGTTGTGATTATTAATACTGGTGCAATGAAATAACGGACATTAGTTAATAACTTTAACATAATGCCTCCTGTCCTTTCAGACATTAATTGCAAAGATAACTCGTTTATCTTATTAATATTATTTATAACATAAGTGGTTTTATTTGTCAAGCTTTTGACACATATAAGAAAATCTGAATATTCTAATTTACTTCTTAAAATATTTTTCGTATTTGTTAGGTTCGTCTTTTAGTTTATCACCAAAAGGACTTTCTTTATTTTCTGTAATGTTAGGCCATATCCTAGAGTATTCATCATTTACTTTTTTCATAAGACCACTTGCTTCGTTTTCAGGAACGATTGCGTCTATCGGACACTCGGGTTGACATACGCCACAATCAATACACTCGTCTGGATTTATAACTAACATATTAGGTCCTTCGTAGAAACAATCTACAGGACAAACATCAACGCAATCCATCAGTTTACATTGTATACATTTCTCATTAACAACATATGTCATAGGTATATTTATGGGAAGGCCAAAAAAAAGGCGACCCGAAAGTCGCCTTTTTTCGTTTTCAGTATAAACTGATATTACGCCAAGTTAACTACTTGTACTTTTCTGTAATATCTGTTTGAGTTAGCAGCACCAGAACCGTCAATAACAGCGTCAGACGAAGCACTAGCTTCAGCAAATGGGTTTGCTTGTAAGCCGTATCTTGTCTTAAATCCGATTTTCGGTTGGAAAGTATCTTGACCAACTGCTCTTACCATTTGTAATGGTACATAAGGGCAGTAGAACATACCAGCGTCATAAGGAGAAGTTCCTTTATAACCTACTACATAGAATTGTTTTGTAGCAGCGTTTGCTGAATATGGGTCAATGTATACTTTAAATCTGCCGTTTAATACACCAGCAAATGTGTTTCCTGTGTCATCAACATTTAGGTTGTTGTTTAACGCAGGTGTGTAATCAAGTATACCAGCCATTTGTAATGCACTAGCAACATCAGAAGAACAGATAAGGATATTTCCTTTTCCTCTTCTTGTTCTTTGTGCGATTACATTAGCGTCTCTTTCTAATTGGAACATTAAACCTTTAAATCTTTCAACAGACCATCTACCGTTGGAATCAGTATCTAAATCAAAGATTCCTGCGTTAGTTGTATCAGTTTGAGCACCTTTTTCTGAATTGATATAGATTGTTCTTACGACTTCTCTATTGATTTCAGCAAGGATTTCAGCAGAAAGAATATTAGCAAGTTCAGTTTCAGCGTCTAAGCCGTGAATTGCTTTAAGGTCTTGTGCTA
>TARA_B100000963_G_scaffold96696_1_pt1 | contig 11593 bp, 12 predicted proteins | sample TARA_B100000963 | Tara Oceans TARA_B100000963 (sample SAMEA2622097) | marine metagenome | biome: marine biome (ENVO:00000447); feature: surface water layer (ENVO:00002042); material: "saline water (ENVO:00002010), including plankton (ENVO:xxxxxxxx)" | depth 5 m | reverse complement strand
ATGGATGGATTGCAAAAGACTTTCATCACCTTTCTCTTAAGCGCCCGCAAGGCTGCTGTGATGCAGCATGTTGACGTTATTGTTTGTCCGATCCGCACGCAGCGCCGGACCATGTCAGATACAAGTGTTTGCGGCAAACGCAATCAGTGGCATCTTGGGGTTTTGGCTTTCACCGACCATAACCGCAATCTTAAACTGGACGCGAACGACGCGGTCGTTGCTCAGCTTCCCGGTTTCAAAAACGCAACCATACGTTGGCGCGCGTTCCGTAACCGCGCTTATCTGCGATTTACCGCCCAAGGACTCACCGACTGGCAAAACGGTCATTTCCTGATCTGCGGCACATCTGCAATACCCGAGCTCAGTCGCCAAATTACGCTTAATTACGCTGGGCGCTTGTACACAGCGAAAGACCGAAATCGCGACGGTGTTTACGAAAATGCTAGGGGCGAAACGCTGCAGTGCGACTGACCGCCTTAGGAGTTTTCAACGCTTAGAATCGAAACATCGAAAATTATGTCGTTACCGCTGAGGGGATGATTGAAGTCAACCTGCACGGTTTCCGCATAGACTTCGGTAACTACACCCGGTAATTCTCCATCGGGAGCCTGAAATGAAATCATTAAGCCGGGCTCCAACACTTGGTCTGCACTGAAGTCGGCAAATCGATCTCGCGACATAACACGAACATTAGCAGGATTGCGTTCACCGAACGCGTCCGCAGCCAACACGGTAATCTGCGCGTCGTCGCCCTCCCGCATACCAACCAGTACAGCTTCGAATCCAGGTAACAAGTTCCCGTCACCCAAAGTTAAGGTAGCCGGCTGACCGCGCCGCGTAGTGTCGATTTCCTCGCCCGATGGCAACAGCAGGGCAAAATGCAGAGTGATGCGGGAGCCTTCGCGAACCCGCGCTTTTGATTCATCCCCTGACGACGCTATCAAATCAGACATCGATTGCTATCCTTGCTCGTATACTTGCGATTACCATGTCGCAAACGCTTTTCTTACCGCCTTGCGGCTGGGTCGTTTCGATCGGCTCGATCTTGGCGAAACTGCTGAAACAACAGCAGTCCCCACAAAACTACGCCACAAAAAAGAGCAGAATCCGCCACATTAAAGGCCGGAAAGATATGCTGCTGGTAGTGCAAAAGCACAAAATCGACCACATGCCCATGGACGATTCGATCGATCACATTGCCCACTGCGCCGCCAAGAATCAGCCCGTACACTGCTCCAAGGTGACGCTCGCGATAACTCAGGCGCGCCAACTCCCAGATCACATAAACCGAAAAAACCAGCGCCAACAGAATAAAAAACCATCGTTGCCAGCCACCGGCTGACGCCAAAAACGAAAATGCAGCGCCTTCGTTGTGCCATCGCACCCAGGCAAAAAAGGGCAGGATCTGGATGCGCTCGCCATGCACCAGAGCCGATGTAACCCAAGCTTTAGTGGCCTGATCTAATCCGGCGACAACGACCGCCAGCGGAATCCAACGCAATAAATTTCCGCGAATTCGCGCTGTTGCAACGGTGCTCTGATCGGGCGCTAGCTCACTCATGAGTCGTTCCAGCAGTCAAACTGATTCAGCAAACCAACGACGCGCGCTCAGCAGATCGGCGTCGATTTGTTGTTTCAATAAATCCACCGAGGCAAAGGTTTGTTCGTCGCGCAACTTGTGTTTAAACGTCACCCGAATGCGCCGCCCGTATAAGTCGCCAGAAAAGTCGAACACATGCACCTCCAGCAGCGGCTCTTTGCCGTCCACGGTCGGCCGCACACCAATATTTGCAATGCCTTGGACCGTGCCGCCGTCCGCGGCCACGCCGTCGACCGTCACACAATAAACGCCCTCCAATGCAGCGCGATAGCGCTGCAGCTTCACGTTCGCGGTTGGCACACCCAACTGACGACCCAACTGACGACCGTAAACGACTCGGCCCATTATGAAATATTCATGACCCAGCAATTCGGCAGCCTTGCTGAAGTCTCCGGCCGAGAGCGTGGAACGGACAAGGGTGCTACTGACGCGATCGCCGCCCTGCAGCACCGTATCTACAGAAATAACTTCATAACCGAGCCGCGCTCCAGTGGTTTGCAACAAATCGAAATCGCCTTTGCGCTCGTGGCCAAAGCGAAAATCGTCACCGATAACCACATAGCGGGCGCCAACCAATTCGGTGAGAAACTCCTCGGCGAACCACTCTGCGGGAATCTGTGAAGTTTGCTCATTAAACGGCATACACAGCAGCCGATCCAACCCAGTGCGCTCGAGCAAGAGCACCTTTTCTCGAAAGCGCGTGAGTCTTGCTGGCAGCACAGAACCAGCAAAAAATTCTCGGGGTTGAGGCTCGAATGTCATCAACATAGTGGGCAATTGCATGCTTCGGGACTGAAATTGCAGATGATCAATCAACCGCTGGTGCCCACGATGCACCCCATCAAAGTTGCCAATGGTCAACACGCAACCTTTATGGCGCGGTCGCAGGTTATGCAATCCGGAGATAATTTCCATGCAACAAGTATAGGCGTATTTACCTGATGGGAGGCGAGGGATTCGTCATAAAATAGCGCCTTGATTGCGTAAATTTTTGAGACGCAAACCGCATATAAATAGCGCCGCGCAATAACCCAAAACAGCGACAACCACCATCACGCCCATCCAGCCGGCCCGGTGCAGCGGCAACATGTTTGACCACTGTAGATCCGTTGGCCCGGCGAACCAAAGTCCGAGCGCCAACAGGCCGGAACACAGCAGCGCACGCAAGCCCCAAGCAACCAACCGCCCACCCATCTGATAGTGGCCCTTAGACACAAGGCCATAAAACAACAGTAACGCCTGAGTCCAAGCAGACAATGCCGTAGCCAGAGCCAGCCCCACATGGCCCATCCAACTGAAGGTCGCCAGGCTACCTAGCAAATTGACTAAGACGGCCACAGCAGCGTAGCGAAACGGTGTGCGAGTATCCTGATGCGCAAAAAAGGCGGGCTGCAGCACCTTGACCAAGACAAAGCCCGGCAGCGCCACGGCAAACATTTCTAACGCGGCTGCGGCCATGCGCACATCATGTTCGGTCATAGAACCGCCGAAACTAGTAAACATCACCGCCACCAGCGGATCAGCGAGCAGCCACAAGCCAACCGCTGCCGGTAAAGCCAGCACCAGGCCCAGATGCAGGCCCCAGTCCAGCGTCGCGTTAAAACGCTGTTGATCGTCGCGCGCCACCATGCTTGAAAGGTGCGGGAGGATCACCGTGCCCAACGCCACTGCAACCAGACCGACCGGCAATTCCAGTAATCGATCCGCGTAATACAGCCAAGCAATGCTGCCAGATACCAAGGTCGACGCTAGGATCGTGTTTACCAATGCATTAATTTGTGTCACCGACGCTGCGAATATGGCGGGTATTAGCAATTTGCCAACCTGCCGCACTCCCTCTTGTCGAGTATCCAAATTTGGGCGCGGCAACAGCCCAAGGCGACCCAGAGTTGGCAGCTGAACGAGCAACTGCACTACGCCGGCAACCATCACACCCCAAGCCACAATTACCACCGGTTGCGCGTCAACCCAACCGAAAATCGCTATGCCGGCAGCAAGGATTAAGCACAGATTCAAAAGCACCGGTGTCGCAGCCGGCAACGCAAACCGACCATGGGCATTGAGCAGCGCGGCCGCGTAAGCGGTCAAAGAGATCAGCCCAAGATAGGGAAAGGTGATTCGCACTAACTCGCCGGTCTGCTGATACACGTCCGGCTGACTGAGGAACCCTGGCGCAAACAGGGCAGTTAATGCTGGAGCAAAGAGCACCCCGATGGCCACGAAAAGAAGAAGCGCCGATGCAAATAACCCAGACAACGATGCTATAAAACTCAGCAGCTGCTCCCGACCTGCGCTCTTATACTGCAAAAGTACCGGCACAAAAGCCTGATTGAACGCACCCTCAGCGAACAACCGACGGAAGAAATTTGGAATACGCAACGCGACGAAAAACATGTCGGCGAGCTGCGAAGCGCCAAACAGGTAGGACAACACCACATCTCGCGCTAAACCACTGATCCGCGACAGTAGCGTCATACTCGCTACCACACTTCCCTGCCGCGCCATGTTATCGGAGGTCGTGCTGGGGGCCTCGGTTTCTGTTGAATTCATGCTCTTATCTCGGGGCCAACTATAAACAGCACACGTCTGTTGACATCCGTACACCCTGACGGCATATTGCCGCCTCATTTTTTCGCCGCGTCAGGAGAACTCCTTGGCTAACAGTCCGCAAGCAAAAAAACGCGCTCGCCAGTCCGAAAAACGCCGCGCGCAAAACGCTAGCCAGCGCTCTACGGTGCGCACCTACATTAAGCGAGTTCTTGGCGCGGTAGAAGCCAAAGATACTGAGGCCGCGAGTGGCGCTTTGGTTTTGGCACTGCCCATGATCGACAAAATGGTCACCAAAGGCATCATGCACAAAAACCAAGCTGCTCGTCACAAGTCTCGTCTTACCAAGAAGGTAAAAGCGCTTAACAGCCCGGCCTAGCATCTCGCTACAGCACCACTAGGTTATCTCTATGCATAAGTTCTGGCTCTGCGGCATAGCCGATGGCCGAAACGAACTTATCGCTGCTCAGCCCGCGAATCGCATTGGCTTCACTGCTGGCGTAATTGACGAGCCCTTGGGCAACCGACTCGCCTTGCTCGGTGACGCAGCGCACCACGTCGCCGCGCACAAAATCACCGCGAATCTCAACCACACCAGCCGCCAGTAGACTGACTCCGTGCTTACGCAGCGCGGCCGCGGCACCGGCGTCAATAACTAGATCACCTTTGGCCCGCAATTGCCCGGCAATCCAGCGTTTGCGCGCGGTCATGGGGGTGACCTCGGCGGCAAGTAATGTGCCTAGATCATTCTGCGACAGCAGCTTCTGCAAGACATCATCTGCATCACCAGAAGCGATCAGGGTGTGGGCCCCCGACCGAGCAGCCAAACGCGCGGCACGAATTTTAGTCACCATACCGCCACGCCCCAGCGCCCCGACGCTCTCGCCGGCAAGTGCCGTGAGTGCGGGATCTGTCGAAACGGCGAGACCCACTCTCTGCGCACGCGGATTGGTGCGCGGATCAGAATCCATCAGTCCCTCTACATCGGTCAAAATAATCAGCAAATCCGCTTCGATGAGATTGGTTACCAGAGCGGCAAGCGTATCGTTGTCACCAAAGCGGATCTCATCAGTCGCGACGGTGTCATTTTCATTTATGACCGGCACCACTCCCAATGACAACAATTCATTCACTGTGGCGCGCGCGTTTAAATACCGTTGGCGATCCGCCAGATCATCATGAGTTAACATGATCATCGCGGTACTGCAGCCGTAGTTGCGCAACGTGCTTTCGTAGCTCTGCACAAGGCCCATTTGACCCACGGACGCGGCGGCTTGTAACAAATGCACCTGTTGCGGCCGCTCGCTCCAGCCCAAGCGCAAACAACCTGCTGCCACCGCTCCAGAGGAGACCAAAATGACCTGGTAACCGGCTGCCGATAGCTGCGCAATCTGTGTCGCATAGGCGTCAATTTTCGCGATCTGCAGGCCGTTGTCCGGACCCGTCAGCAAAGAACTGCCTACTTTTACCACCACCCGCTTGCAATTATCGAGGATCCCGCGCGTCAGATCTGAGGGCTCAATCACGGACATACAGCACCTCTGTCGCGTCGGCGTCGTCAAAGTCGTCCATTGTATGAAGTTGTTCCCTATCCGCTGGCCCATTCCGTTGCCGTTGCCGCATGCGTTCAGAGTGCGCCCAAACATCACTGCTGATGCGTGCTTCAAGCTGTTTTTGCAGCTCGGCGAACGCCACGTCTTCGGCAACACGCTGAGCGTGTTCCTGCAGCGCGCCCATAAGATCTTGGCAAAGCTCTGGTAGCCCTATGTCCGCTAGCGCAGAGACTGCGTAGATCGGTCGATCCGGGAACATCTGCGCAAATTCCTCGAGCATCAAGCCCAGTTCTTCAGTCTGCAGTTGATCGACCTTCGACAGCGCGATCCAGATCGGCCGCTCCGATAGGGCTTCGCTGTACTGCATAAGTTCGGCTTCGATCGCCAGCGCATTGGCTACGGGGTCACTGGCGTCTGCAGGCGCCACGTCCACTAGGTGCAATAGCACCCGCGTGCGCGACAGATGACGTAAAAACTGCGCCCCCAAACCAGCTCCCTCGGCCGCACCCACGATCAAGCCGGGAATATCCGCCATCACAAAGCTGGCGTCCGCGGCAATCCGCACGACACCCAAGCTCGGCACCAAAGTCGTGAAAGGGTAATCTGCTACCTTAGGGTTGGCTGCCGAAACCTGACCAATCAGCGTCGACTTACCGGCATTCGGCAACCCCAGCAATCCCACATCTGCCAGCAACTTTAGCTGCAGGCGCAAGCGACGGATGTCCCCTGGTTTGCCCGGAGTAGTCCGCCGCGGTGCGCGGTTAGTGCTGGATTTAAAAGCCGCGTTGCCGAGGCCACGGCCGCCCCCCGCTGCCACTCGTAAAATCTGACCAGCCTTACTCAAGTCGCCAAGAACCTCCTGCGTGTCCTCGTCCACCACCGTCGTGCCAATAGGGACTTTGACATAGATCGCTTCACCCGCGGCCCCGGTTTTGTTGCGGCTGCCGCCACCGTGGCCATTGCGCGCTTGGTAAGAAGGCTGGTAACGAAAATCAATCAATGTATTCAGTGCTTCATCGGCAAGCAACAAAACATCGCCACCATCGCCGCCATTACCACCGTCGGGACCGCCACGCTCCACATACTTTTCGCGCCGAAAACTGAGACAGCCGTTACCGCCTTTACCGGCCTGAACACGAATTGTTGCCTCGTCGATAAACTGCATGTTTGCTCTTTGAAATTGACGCTCAGTAAAAACAAAAAACCCCGCTTAAGCGGGGTATTTACGGCTCATTAAACCTTGCTTTGACTCAACTTACGAGTTCAAGGCAAAACGCTGCCGACTACTGCGCAGCAGGCACCACACTAATCGTTTTACGTCTCAATCGACCACGAATCGAAAACACAACCTGCCCTTCCGCTTTTGCAAACAGCGTGTGATCGCGACCGCATCCGACATTTTCGCCGGGATGAAATTTGGTGCCACGTTGCCGCACAATGATGTTGCCTGCCTGCACTTGCTGGCCACCAAATTTCTTAACGCCGAGACGTTTTGACTCTGAATCGCGGCCATTTCGCGTACTGCCGCCTGCTTTTTTATGTGCCATTGTGTTCTCTAAAGTTTAACGGGGTTCTTAGCCCTGCCGCCGTTCGCTGTTAGTTTAAGCCGCGCTAATGCCAGTAATTTTCACTTCGGTGAACCACTGCCTGTGGCCCTGGCGCTTCAAATAATCTTTTCGTCGCTTGAACTTGATGATGCGTATTTTCTTTGCTCGATCGATACGGAGAACTTCCGCAGTGACTTTACCCTCGTTGACGTAGGGCGCGCCGACGTTAACGTTATCGCCGTCCGCGACCATCAACACCCGGTCGAAAACCACTTCCGCGCCAGGCTCTCCGTCGACCAATTCGACCTTTACAATGTCCCCTTCCGAGACTCGGTGTTGTTTACCACCACTTTGGAACACTGCAAACATGTCATCACTCCTAGCGCAAACTGACCACGGCTGGGACACTGGTTAGATCCCGTCTCGGCGCTCTGCGGATCGATCCGCTGCTACCTAGCCCTGCCGTAAAAGGCGCTGCATTCTACGGACAAAAACCAGCGATTACAACGCTGCGAAGCGCCGACCAATCCACCCGAATGTCCATAGTGACTCGCCAATCCATCCCGCCACAGCCTATAATGCAGCACTCTTAAACGATGACAAGAATCGGGTTCGAGCGCTGCAACATCGGTAGCGCCGAACCTCAATAAAGAGATTTCAAGTTGATGAATCAGAATACCGCACCGGCCGTTCCAACGGTGAGCCGCAAAGCCGACGCGATCGCCGATCTCGGCTCGGTCTACGGTCTCGTGCAGAACGAGTTTCGTGCAGTGAACCAACTGATCCCTGAACAGTTGTCGTCAGACGTTGCCATGGTAGAGGACATCGGCAATTACATCGTAGAGAGTGGTGGCAAACGATTGCGGCCCCTAATGGTGTTGTTGAGCAGCCAAGCTCTAGGGTACTCGGGCGACAAGCACGTACCTCTCGCGACCATCATCGAGTTTCTGCACACCGCCACGCTTTTGCACGACGACGTCGTCGACCATTCTGGCTTGCGCCGGGGCAAACCTACCGCCAACCAAAAATGGGGTAACGCGCCCAGCGTCTTAGTCGGTGATTTTCTGTACAGTCGCGCCTTTCAGTTGATGGTAGAACTAGGAAGCTTGGACATCATGGCTGTGCTCGCCCGAGCGACCAACACCATTGCCGAAGGCGAAGTCATGCAACTCGCTAATCTGGGCAACTGCGATCTAAATGAAACGGCTTACCGCGAGGTAATTCGCTGCAAAACAGCGTTGCTGTTCGAAGCCGCCAGCCATACCGGTGCGCTGCTGGCCTGTCAGGGCAATGCGGCGATATGCGAGGAGCGCATCGAAGCCATGCGCCTATTCGGTTTGCACTTCGGTATGGCTTACCAGCTGCTCGACGATTGGCTAGATTACCGCGGCGACAGCAAATCCATGGGCAAAAACGTTGGCGACGATCTGGCCGAAGGCAAGCTGACCTTGCCTTTAATCCACGCCTTGCAAAACGCCGCCACCGACGATAAGGCTGGTGTACGCGACGCCATAGAGAACAAAACGGTTGCGGCGCTGCCGAGCATTTTGCGCATCGTCGATAAGTGTGGAGGGCTGGACTACACCCGAGCGTGTGCAAAAAAAGAGATCGAAACAGCGCTGCAGTGTTTGGAGCAAATCCCTGACAATGACTATCGTGCAGCCTTGGTTCAGCTTAGCCACTACAGTTTATCCCGGCTCGGGTGATGCGCCTTAAAGGTTTGAGACCCCTGCGGCAAAGATAAGCGCAATCGCAATCGGCACCGGCCAGCGAATGAGCGTTCGCCAAATACCCCAGCCCGACCCCTCACTTAAATTCAATTCCTGCCGCGCCAAATCCGGGGCCGCGAACCAGCCCGCGAATAGCGCGATAAACAAGCCACCTAGCGGCAGCAGCATCTGGTTGGCAAAAAAATCGAGGACCCCGTTGATATCAAAGCTGCCCACCGAGATTCCCGACCACATATTATAGCCCAGCACGCTTACCACACTGCAGATCGCAATGGCCGACACCACCGTTACAGTACTGCGGCGCCTGCTCCACCCGCGCTCTTGGGCTCGATGAACCAATGGCTCGGTCAACCCCACCATGGAGGTAATCGCTGCCACAGCCAGCAGTAGGAAAAACATAATGCTGACCGCGTGGCCCCCTGGCATTTGCGCCAGCGCCACGGGTAGCGTCTGAAAAATGAGTCCTGCACCGCTCGCCGGATCCAAGCCGTTGGCAAACACTGCAGGGAAGATTACCAGTCCCGCCAACATCGCGACCAAGGTGTCGGCCAAAGCGATTGCCACCGCTGCGCGAGGGATAGATACCGAACTGGGTAAATACGCCCCAAACGTCATCATGCCTGCCATAGCAACGCCGATTGAGAAAAACGCTTGGCCCACCGCTGCTAAACCTGTCGATGCATCGATCTTGCTAAAGTCAGGCGTAAAGAGATAACTCACGGCCTCAGCAAAACCGCCCACAACAATGTTGTAGCCCACCAGCAGCAGCATGAGTAAAAAAAGACTCGGCATAAGCACTTTAACAGCGCGTTCAATGCCCTTTTGCACCCCCGCGAAAATAATCGAGCCAGTAGCCAACAAAGCGAAAAGCGTCCAAGCAAGCATTTGCCAGGGCCCCGCCAGCAGTTCATCAAACGCCGCCTGCGACACCGCCGCATCGACCCCGACAAAGCCGGTTGTCAGGGCTTGCAACAGATAGCTAAGCACCCACCCCGACACCACGCTGTAGGTCACCATAATGGTAAAGGCCGCCAGAAGATTAGCCGACCCTACCCATGCCCACCGCGCACTGCGGCCGCTTGCAACCGCAACCCCTCGCATACTGGCAGAGGGCGACAAACCGCCGCGGCGACCAATGAACAACTCCGCCATTAAAATAGGCACGCCGATCGCAAACACGCAAATCAGATACACAAGAACGAACGCCGCACCGCCATTTTCGCCGGTGACATAGGGAAACCGCCAGATGTTACCTAGCCCCACGGCAAAGCCCACCGATGCAAGCAAAAACGCGAGGCGCGATGTCCAATGCGCCGCTGCGCTCGAGCCTACCGAATCACCCTGCATCGCCATGTGTTGATCTCCACCCATTCAGCCGATCAGGCCGCATCAAAAGTCTACCAATGTGGACGTTACCACTGCAGCGCGGTTGTGTAATAGGCGCTCAGACCAGTGATTGCGACGCGGTTGCCGTAGAACTAGACTGCGCCCATCGGAGTGTAGCTCAGCTTGGTAGAGCACTACGTTCGGGACGTAGGGGCCGGAGGTTCAAATCCTCTCACTCCGACCACGCCAACTAAAAGATTTTTAAAAGATTTTGTTCCGCGTATTGGCCATTTCGCGAGGCTGTTCTGTAACTCGGAATAGCACGTAAATGCCACTAAAAAATCAGCTGCGAAAAGACGTTCCACCAAATGGCACGATCGGTTGTCTAACTGCCTGCTCGCTGCCCTTATTCCGCGCTCAGATCAAGATTATTTGAATTCCTCAGGTACGTCCTGTGCGGAAAGCTGCCACGCGGGCTCTCTCTTTTCAAGAAACGACATAACGCCTTCGTTAGCATCGGCCTGATTGCCGATCCATGCAAAAATCGGCCCTTCGGCTTTCATCATTTTTTCCGGAGAGGAGTCCAGCCCCTGCCATAACAGACGTTTCGTTACCGCGACCGAAGCCGGCGCCGTATTGACGTAGTCTCTGGCCATGGACTGGGCTGCAGACAAAAGCTCATCCTTAGGGAACACCTTAGAGATAATGCCCATTTCAACGGCCTCTTCCGCCAGAAAGACGCGGCCTGACAGCAACACGTCGGCCGCGTTTGAAAATCCCGCCACGCGTTGAACCAGCAGGTGCGCTGCGAGCTCCGGCATCATGCCTCTGCGGGTAAACACAAATCCCATTTTTGCGCCTTCCGCTGCCAGACGGATATCACACAGCATAGGGTAGGTCATACCGATTCCGACGGCACCGCCGTTGATGGCGGCAATGACCGGCTTGGCAATTTCGTTGGGCTGAACGGTGCGCTTATTCATGCCCGATGCGTCCTGACCGCCTTCGCCGCTCGCGAACGTTTGACCCCCGCCCTCGAGATCGGCACCGGCACAGAACGCTCGCCCAGATCCAGTTAGAACTACGGCCCTGACAGCATCGTCCGTATTCGCCGCATGCAGCGCTTCGGACAGTTCCTCTGCCATGGTCGCATTCCAAGCGTTCATTTTTTCCGGACGATTCAGCGTGATCGTCGCAACATGATCGGTTACGTCATAGAGAATTGTTTCAACGTTCATGGTCAGGCCCCTTTTTCCGACTTATATCACTGGCTATCAATTAATGTCCAGC